>Ga0181422_1000314_pt1 | contig 15879 bp, 14 predicted proteins | sample 45SPOviralmetaG_FD_130147 | JGI IMG/M metagenome (GOLD analysis project Ga0181422, IMG submission 130147) | Marine viral communities from the oligotrophic San Pedro Time Series (SPOT) site, San Pedro Channel, CA, USA - 45 SPOT_SRF_2013-07-18 | ecosystem: Environmental > Aquatic > Marine > Strait...
AACGAAAGCAGTTCGCATCTGCTGTAAGCTACGTATATCAAAGTTACCGCCAGCTTGTTCAACACGAAGGGCTGCTCTTACCGTAGCTGTAAAACTGTCAAGTGTCTTGATGTTCTGATCGTAACCAGTATTCCAGTCGATGTTGCCTTGGAGTGTACCCGCATTGGTTGCTACTTGAAAGGCTGAGTAAGTTTCTACTGCTCGTTGAGCAGCCACTTCATTAGAGATAGTCTCCCCGTTAGCCTTTGCTTTCTCTAGTTCTTGCTGGATGTACCCTGCTTGGAAGGCCACAGAGTTTTGATTAAACTGGTCTATCTTAATATCAACTAGAGACGGTGCTTGCTTAGGGACAATGTAAGGGTCTGTGCCAATTGTTTGAATAACGAGAGCCTTTTCTTCGTCATTCATGGAGAGTGTAGCAAATACTGATCCGTACTTTAAGGCCAAATCTTCAGAACTCATGCCCTTGCTTCTATCTTGCTGGGCCTTTCTTAACTCAGTTTTGAATGTAGCAGAATCCCTGTCAGATTGAGTAGCTCTAGCAGGTTTGGTTTGTGCTCTAGCAAAGGAAGCCCCAACATCTAACAAACCACCTACAACACCCGCAGCAATTGAGGTGTTAGATACTTGAGTAACTGGTTGAGGTGCGGCGGCTGCACCAGATACATTTTGATCTAGGGTAAATGGCATCTTATTCTCCTTGAGCAGCTTGTGCTGTAATTTGTGAACCTGCTGACTGCCCACGAGCACGCCTAACTAAGTCTGTCATAGTGTCTAACCGTACAACGGCCCTGTATAATTTGGTTTGGTTCTCTGTTGAGAAGCCACCATCTTCAATAAGGTTAAGAGCATCATTGTAAAGCTCCTTACCTTCTTTTATTTTATCAGGTTCTCCAGTAGAAATCAAGGCCAAACCTTTAGATGCCCAAGTATCTATTCGTCTACGGGCATCCTTGAACTTAGCATCCTCTTTGTAGGAGATGTCTTTAGCATCATAAAAGTTAAGGACTTTCATAGGGGTAGCACCACCAAAAACAGATGCTACAAGACCTAAACTAACCTCTTCTTCTGAGAAGGAACCAGCCATACTACGGCGTTTACTACGATACTCCCCAGTTTCAATTAACTCGACTACTTTAGAGTAAAGGTCAATTGTCTTTACCTCTCGCATCATTACCTTGAAATCTTCATAGGCTACCTGATTATGTCCACCGACCAAAGCTGAGAGAGTATTCCTCAAAGACTTTAGACCTTCCGTACCAATCTGTACTGATGGACCACCAAGGGTAGACCAGAGTGGGTCTTCAGCAAATAGTTCTGTGTACTGCTGAACAAGACCACCTAAAGGTGCGATACGTGTGCCTAAGGATACGTCTGTTCCTACGCCTTGAGACAATACCCAATCAAACAAGCCAAACTTAACTGCGTTTAATGCAGCTGTAGAGTCTTGATCTTCTGGGTCAATACCTAAAGCTACCATTGCGGCTGTTACCCGTGGAGGAAAGCCCATACCTCGTGTTCCAAACATAACAGTATTGGTTGCAACCATACGAGCACGTTCTGCTTTAGTAAGATCACGACCAATCATTATGTTATCTAGGAAACGGTTGGTGTAGGACATCCACTGTGTAGCTAATCCCAAGATTGGGCCTTCCTGATAGGCACCTTTCTGCCCAGATGTCATACGGAAACTAAGAACCTGTTCACGGTTTGCTACGTACTGTAATCCTGTTTCACTGAAGACATCATCAGATACTTTTCTAGCACCATGTTCTACGACAGCAGTAGCAGCGGATGCAATACGTCCGTAAAGTTCACCAATCTTAAAGGGTGTTAGACCTCTTTCCAAAAGTTCGGAGGCTTTTGTCTGGCTGCTATTAAAAGTATCACCACTGCGTTCCAAAACAGACGTACCGATGATGTCTCTACCTGACTCACGCATGTACCGTACAGTATCTAACAACTCTTGCTTGGTCATACCAGTGAAACCATTGACATACATAGCATCAATGTCTTTAGCTGCTGCCTTAGGTGTCTTCAACATCAGGTGTGCTATGACTGGAGTAGCAGCCGTAGCCTTTGCACCAGCCTTAGGAGAGATAGCCATGATCTGTGCAACGTGAGAGGCATTGAGAACCATCTGGTCAGGGTTAAGGAAACCCATCTTTAGGTGAAAAGCAAAGGCTCTTGCCCTACCAGCTGCACCACCAATCCAGTCCTCAGGTTTTGTCTTCAAACCCTTACCAAAACCAAACACGCCTTCATCATACAGGCTCTGAGCCATCATAGTAAAAAGTGTATTCTCTTTGTCAGCCCTGTCATGCAGCCCAAGACGCCGTTTGATTACGTCCTGTTGGTCACGCATGTCTGCGTCTACTGACTTAGAACCTTTACCACCCTTAATACGTCCAAGACGAATGAAGTCTTCTGGGTTAGAAGGAATAGGTCCATCAAATTCTACGTTACCTAATCTCTTAGCTTTTAGAACCCAGCCATTGACAGCAGCCTGAGTTGCTTTATAATGAGTGTAACGGTAAGCAGAAGATTGGAACTGTTCTATGATGTTTGTGATAGGGTCTTGGTTGCCTACACGAGCACCGCCATACTCTAGTAGAGGAGTATCACCACGTTTACGGGACACACGCATAGACTGGTACTCACCTACAGTCATGCCTTGACCTTCTACGATCTCAGCATCAACCTTCTGATCCCTACGTTTCACCTCGAACTTAGCTGTAAAGGGTTCATCGTGCTTGGTAGCCAGTAACTTCAAGTCCTCAAAGTTCTTAATTGAACTAGGGTTCCAAGAGTTGTTAGCTACGATAACTGCATTAACACGAGCAAGGTCATCCCCTGAGATACCTAAGTCTTTTATGTGTTTAATACCTGTAGATTTAAAGATAGGGGATAGTACATCGGCAATGTTGTTAAGTTCTTTAGAAGCCTTTTCAGCATTCTTGGCACTGAATGAACCTATGAGAGTACGGAAACCTTTTGTAGCTTTCTTACCTCCAGCAAGAACTGGCTCAAACACAGACCCAACAAAGAAGTTAATGGTCTCGTTGTTTCGTGAACCGCCTACGTTGTATCCTAGTACATCTGACTTCTGAGGTACACGAGCATCTACAACATCTGTAACATACTGGTAGTTTGTACCGTCAGGAGTTTTGTATGGTTGATCCAGTTTGTATACAACTCTCTCAGCAGTTTGAGAACCTTTAATACGACCCTGTAATCGGCTGTACACAACGTCATCGTCAGCTGCCTTAGCAATAACACCGATACCATCATAGCCTGTATTGATAGTTACTGCCCAACCACCCCGGTTAGTTACATTCTTTAGTATCTCAGTAGCTTTGACATTCCAAGCTGCGTTGTTGAAGTCAGTAAGAGCACGGTAGGCAGTGAGTTGCTTTTCAGTAGGCATCTTACCAGTAACTTGAAAGAAGTCCATTGTGAACTTCTCTGAACTAGGAGCACCTCTCTGTGCAGCTAAGTCTACTTCTGCATCACCTTCGATGTTATCACGGTAACGTGTCATTACCTTGTTAACTTCTTCATACTCCTGTTTACTTAGGCTACGAATGTCTTTAAAAGACTTGTCAGCAATCTTACTTACACGAGAAACAAGCCCTTCAGCTGCGTTAATCATAAATCCTACACGAGGTCCAACAGTAGTTTGACCAGCTGAGAACAATCTAGCTGCTGCCCTTTTAACAAAGCCCTCATCTACTGTTACGTCTTCCAACTCTTTAGCTAGTCGGCTAGTGTCAATACGTTCCTCATACCGCAAGTACCAGCCACGTTTGTTTTCTTTTAATCCATAACCCTTTTCTAAGTCATCGGCATTACGGCGTACAGGTGTGTAACGAGGATCAAAGTTAACGGCTTCTTGTGCCTCTTTCTTAGTAGCAAAAGCTGCACCGTTCTCTGACTTACCTAAAATTGCTGAATAGATGAAGTTGTCTGAGTCCTCAGCCCGTCTACGAGATACTTTTACAAAGGCATTAGTTGAACTAGCCATAAGACGATTAGCTACTTTCTCCGTAGCCTCGTTTAGACTGTCTATTGTAAATGTCTTACCAGAGAAAGGAGACTGCATGATGCGTGACATATCGTCAAACAGCATTGATGCCTTGGTTCCCTCAATAACTGTAGCCGAATGAGGTACTGGTGTAGCAGGATTAGGGTCTAGTGTTGTGGGTCCAGCCTTACCAGATACAGAGCTAGGAGCTTGACCTGTGTTGTGCTGAATGATTGTAGCTTTAGCACCAGCTACGTCACCCTTAGTGGCTGTCACAACCTCAGATGCTGACTTAGCTTTAAGAACATTCTCCACAGTCTCACGAGTAGCAGCTGAACCTGTGATAAGTTTACGACCACCTGCAACTGCTAACCGACCAGCGGTCTTAGTCACACCAAGAGTAGCAATATCTGCTAGAGATAGGAGCTGATTGAATCCAGCATTTTCGTCAGTACCAAAGTTATCTACAAGTTCTTGGACATCTTTTAGACCCTCGTACTCACGAATGTTGAAAAGACCTTTTCTTTCTACATCGTCTAGCTCTGCTTCCCAGTAGGCATCAAACTCTTCTGGTTCCATAAACAGTGTGTCGGCATACTCTTTAGACTTAAAAGAATCTTTACGAATAGCCATCTCAATCACGCCAATTGTAAAGTCTCGTACAGTGTTTAGAGTACCAGCAGCCAACCACTTAAAAGTAGATGGATCATTCTTCTCTAGCCGTTCAGCAATGCGCTTGTTAATCAACTCATAGTTAGTCAACATACGTAGAGTTTCTTGGTTAACCGTATCATCGTCAACCATCATAATACTTGAGAAGATAAACTCACGAGGAGAGACAGCAACCTGCTTACGGTCTACATGTTCCTGTGCTAAACGACCAGCCTCTTCTACAGGTACACCCGCATCGTAAAGTGTCTCAAGGAATACGTTAAGGTCAGGGAATTGTTTAGCTAATCCCTCGTGTGTCATATCCTCAGAAAGACGAGCCTCTGATATTACAGCAGGGTCAACTTCAAGTAGTAAGGATTGCTCCTCTACTTTCTGTTTTTCAAGAGGAGAAGTAGGATCGAGAGGTTCTTTTTGCACTACCTCAGAAACATCTTCTGAATCTGCTAGTAGTTCCTCTAAGGAAACGATGCTATTCATTTGTTTTCCTTACGGTTGAGTAGGAGCAGACGGTTGAGTAGGAGCAGTAAACATTCTAGGTGCTATAAAACTCGCTGCCGATCCAGCTACCTTAAACCCTAACTTGGAGAGGTCTCCATACGTTTGAGCCTGACTTTGGAAGGTTGAAATCTCAGAACTCAAACCACTCATTTGTGTTCCGAAACCTAGTTCTGAACCAAGAGCTGATCGACCTGCACCTACTGCCCCAGCCAATCCAGAACTCTCGGCTGTACCAGCTGCCTGTGCAGAAGCCCTTGCTCGTGCAGAGGCTAGAATATTGGATCGAATGGCTGCACGGCGTTGACGCCTAGCTTGGAGTTGCTGTGCTTTTTCTTGCCTTTCAGCAGCCGCTTGTGCTGCCTTACCCGCTTTCCTTGCATTAACTACTCCAGAAATTGCTCCAACAGTTCCAGCTACAGCCAAACCGCCCACAACTGATGCAGCCGTAAGAGTACCCGCAACTCCTCCAGCTACTCCGAGTGTTGTCCCAATTGCCGTAAAAACAGCCATGTTAAAACTCCTTCATGTAGTGGGTCTCAGCTTTAGAGTAACCCTTTTTTTCGTATACTGCTGATAAGTCTGTTACGTTCTCTAAAAAAGTCATGCCGATATACTTTACACCTTGACCTCTAGCCCAATCTTCGTAAGACTTCATCAACCTAAATCCTGCTGTACTGTTCCTAAAGTCTTTATTAACGAACCAAGCCACTTCAGTTGAAACTCTTTCGGATGAAAAGAAAGGCTCGTTATACATAGCGCAAATAAAGCCGACTATCTCGTTGTCTATCTCTGCAACAAGAGTAATAAAGTTCTCCAACGGTAGTGTCTGAAGAAAAACTTCTTGTGTTTTATTTGCATCCCACGAGTAAGGTACTTTAGACTCTTTGTGAAATTGTTTGAAGAGGATTAAACAGTCTAGCGCATCTTCTTCTGTTGCTTCTCTAATATTAGTAGGTGTTGTTTTTACCACCAAGAACCTCATATCCTACTAGGTGAAAGTCTTTACCTGTTGCACTCTCGAACCTAAGTTTCATTGAACGACCACGACCACGTACCTTAGACTTAGTTACTATTGTATCTGTAGGATAGTTAAAGGAACCTAAATCGTCTGGGTCTACTACCGGAACATCTTTTAGTTTGTAAATCTCACGGGGAGTGCTGTTAGCCTTGCTCAAGTTCCAAGACACAGACATCAAACAACTAGAGGGATTGATGAACTCGTATCCTGCTCCACTCACTGTGTAACCATCTTCAGTTACTCGCATGTACGTTGTAATGTAAGGAGCAGTCTTGAAGGTTGTCATGTCACCCATGAAGTCATAACCAGCTTCAGCAAAGCTCTGGTAGTCAGCATCGCCCCAATCAAGGTAACTGTCACCACGGAATGTTGCAAAGGTCATCTTACCAGTTGCACCATCTCGTACAAGAACTTTTATCTCACTGTCACCTTGTAGGTAGTCCCGATACAATGTAGCAATCACGTTGTCTGCACCGTTAACAATAGTGTCTGCACCGTTGACCACTTGTGTCTCAGTAGAAGTAGAGCCTAAACCAGCGTAGTAAGATGTACCGATAACATAACTTGTGTCTGTTTCTTGGTCTGCTATCTTCCAAGGATAGAAAGCCTGTAGAGCTAAATCCATAACAAGTATATTATTGTACTTGTACTCTATTGTTTCATCTGCATCTGGGTAAAACCAAAGAACCCTCTGGTTAACTTTGTCGTACTCCACGTGGATTTGTGCTTTCTTCTCGTTTGGAATACTGTTCCAGAAAGTCTGTATCGTAGAGAGAGAAAGGTTCTGGGCGGTAGGTACGTTAAGACTTTCACCCTGTTGTATTGCGTAGATACCAGTCTTACTCCACCAAACGGGCAAACCATCTGCTACCACAAAAGAGTTTTCATTGGTCAAACCTGTGTCACTGATACGAGTGATAGCATACTCTGTAGCACGGAACACGTTGTCAACACCAGCAACAGCCCACACACCGTTCTCAGCAAACACTAAGAGGGATGCCCCGATAACGTGGAGCTTACGGATGTTGTGTGCATCAGGGATACTTACCACGCCACCGTCAGTGTCTAATAGGTCACTAATAATCTCTGAGGTAGGGTCGTATACCTGAAAGCAGTTACCTACGTCAGCAAGCCTCTCCGTTAGTCTGGAGAAGTAGACCTTACCACCATTCTTAGCTGAGTCAATACCTGCATAGAATACACGACCAGCATAGGCAGCAACTGTACGGAACCTAGCTGTCTCAACTTCTGTTGTTAAACCAGAACGAACCTTGTTAAATACATCTACAACAAAGTGACCATTGGCTGCAAGAGATGAACCAGAATAGATTTCATTCCAGTCTGTTTGATTAAAAGCCCCATTAGCATCTTTACCAGCATACCAAGCGTGAGTTAATGGAAGGGTGAAAATAGAAGGACCGCCACCTTGGCCCCAGCCTACGTTCTTAGCATCGTAAGTACGTTCAGATGAAGGGCTAGAGTCATTCTCAAAGTATTCACTTGTGACTTCTACATCAGAACCCTGCCACTCAAAGTCTCTCTCTTTAAATGCAATAGTTGTTTCAGAAAAAGTCTGAGCTACTGTATCAAATTCCACAAAGAAAGTATTAATCGCTGGTGAAGCAACGATCAATGCACCATTCAAGGAGGTTACTTGGATACGTTCATCTGAGGGGGAGAGGTTGTTAGATGCGGAGTGACTGTTTAAGTTTACAGTATCGGCATACTTATTTGCTGACAAAGGATCAGCTGACTTCTCGTAGAAGTAAAGTATATTGTTTACTTGGACTACTAGAAATTCTAGGTTAGGTTGACCAGCTACGTTGTACCAGTCCAGTGTGTTGACCAAAGCACCCTGAGGTACAGTCACATCTGAAAGAACGTAGTTCTCCTCTAGGGTAAGAGCCTTACGTCTACGCCGTGTACCATCACGTTCCAAGGCACAGTTAAGCTCATCTACAGATGCGTTCTCAGGGAACGTAAGCTCAGAAGCCTCAGTGATGAGACCTTTGATGAAGGTATTAACCGTTCTCTGTATCAGGCTCTGTGGCATTAAGTTCTTCCTTTTTGGCCTTACGAGCCTTGTACCTATCGTTAACAGCTTTTCTAGCAGTAGTTTTCTTTAGAGCTAGGTGGGACTTAACAGCATTTAAAGCTGATTCAATACCAGTCCAACGTCCACTTAACTCAACTGGAACCTGTGCTCCGTTCTCATACTTAACTGCGTAGAACTTAAAACCATCTTGAGGTTTGTAAACTACGAGTGCCTTTTCTGTTTTAGTGCTAAGAACTTTTACTTGCTGACCGTCTTCACTTCTAATTAATTCAACGTCTACCATAGTTGTTCTTTGGCCTTCCTACATTTAAACGGTGCATATCGTTTTGTACATACACCTTTTGACGCCTTGCTGACTGCTCGATCTTAGGGTCTGCTCCAGACTTAAAGAGAGACATAGCCGTGGACTTAGCTTCAGCCAACATAAACGGAAACATTACATCGTCTACATCTGGAATGAAGGTATCTGAGAAGGAATCAAAAGTAGGGTACTTAGTTCCGTAGGCCCGTGTCTTGGAGGATGTGAGGGTACTATCTACTGATGCCATGTAAGAATCAAGTACTACATTCTCATCGTCGAAGGATGTGTAGTAGGATGGCATTATATCATTACGAATAAGGAGAGTACTATCTGAAGCTACATCTGGAACTTGTAGTACGTTAGATGCCAAGCTATCCCTACGATCTGACAAACCAAAGAACTCATCTGGGCTGAGGTAAGTCAAACGTCTGTATTCTACTCCGCCTACTTTTCGAGATACGTTGTAATCTAAGAACTCAATATCCTTTACACGGGTAGGAAATGAGAAGTGTGTAGGTCTAGCAGAACTGGAGAAAGAAGTTAACTTGATAGACTGAGCATGTTCAGGAATTATACGAGTAGCAATGAGATTGAAGTAAGTATTCTCAATAACTTTAGCAATCTGTTCAGCTTCATTTGAATCAGAAATACTGTTGATCTCCTCCGAATCCATATCGGACAAGATGTTTTGGACCATTGCGAGGAGAGTCATCTTCATGTTATGCACTCATTCCAATAATTGATACGTAAATATTAGCATAGTTTACATCTACGTTGTCTGCACTAGCTTTAGTTTTAATCTCAATGTAATCATTTTGAGCTAATGCTGTAAGACCTGTTACACTAATAGAACCCCAACTTCCAGAGCCTATAGAACGTATAGCCCTTGATCCTACAATCTCTGTACCGTTCTTAAACAAAGCCCACTCTACATCTTTAGAGCTACCTGAGGCCTGAGACGATGACATAGTAACATTAATTAAACCTGTAAGGCTCGTAGCATCATCATACCTAAACCGTAGGTTTGGGCTGGTTACTACTGTAAAGCCCGATGTAACAGTAGAAGCTATAGAAGGTGACAAGAACTTCTCTGCAATATCTGTATCAATAGAATAAGCATAAGGAGAGGAGTGATTAAAAGCTGTAGCTGCCCCTAGATGCCTATGAATAGGTTGCCATGTACCACTACCAGAACCATTAGCAACGTATGCTTCACCACTGTTAGCAGCAGCTACACCCTTAGGTTCGTGTAAAGCACTACCTGTTAATGATGAATGTTCTACGTTAGCCATGATATGTTATCCTTACCGGAGGGACTTGTTAAGACTATTATACACACAAGTAAAATAGTTGTCAAGTATAAAAGAGTAAGAGGAGGAGATTTCTCCCCTCCCCTTGTAATTATGTTACGCCAAAGGCGCAGTCATAACTGTTACCAAGTTCTCTGGACGGTACAATTTCATACCATAACGTGCAGTAGTTACAAACTCTGTACGCTGGTAATCTTTGTTGTACTCTGTGTCCACGTTTGGCATCTGACGCCATGCACCTACGAAAGGCAACACTGTCTGATCCGCAGAGAAGAACATGTTGGTGATTGCGTTGTTGACAGTTGTACCACCGATAGTTTCAGCAGCTTCTGTCTTCAGGTAGTTCGATGTATATACATCAAAGCCGTAGATGTTAGCAACAAAGGACATGCCAGTTGCGATACCATCACGAACAATACCTTCCCAACGTGGGTTGTTAGATACGTTTGTCAACTGAGACAGTGTGTTCATCTCAAATTCAACAGACGGATCAACGATAGCAACGAGGTTGCGCTGTGGTACTTTACCAGTTTTCAAAGCACGAAGTGCCTTAGCAAAGTCTTCAACAGCAATCTTGTTACCTGAGCCAGAACCAAGCATACGGTGGTCAACGCCATTGATTGCGTTACCATTGTCTACTGTTTGCTGACCACCCAAAGCCATGATGTCTGTCTCAAGACGTTCCATCAAAGCACGTTCTTGCAGAGGCACGAACTGTGACATGATTTGGTTTGAGTAGTAAACATCCTGCATCGCTTTGTTAGTGATGTAGTTACCAGCCTGAAGGTACTCAGTGATGGTGAACGTAAACTGTGCATCATCAATTGGGTCATATGTGACCGCAGCATCTTCAGTGTAGTCGTTAACGGTTGCATCACCCAAGGATGGGATTTTGAATGTATCACCATCTGGGAAATCATTCAACCAGTTAACGTATTTCATACCTTGCAGTTCGTCCCGCAAGATTTCTTTAAGCTCTGCACCCCAAACTTCTGCACGTTTGGCTAATGCGAGAGTAGCTACTGTATTACCAGCCATTGTTCTATTCCTTTATTTATAGAAGCGGTCACCCAAACGGTCGGCATCTGCCATCATTTGCCTTTGGGTAGACGGTTTATAGTATAGTGTCGAGTTCTCCCGACGAAGTTTCTGGTAGTAACCAAAGTCTTTGTCAGAAGATGCTTGCATTGTAGAACCCTCAGTACGAATGCTCCCCTGCACTAACGGAGAAGGCTTAGGTGCTGACTGTCCCATTAACTGCATAAATGCAGTAGGGGATTTAGCAGCCATACCTTGCAGCTCAGAAATAGGTAACCCAAGTTCATTAGCTTTCTGCTGTACTACAGATGATGCTTCAGTTCCATAGGTTTGTGCAAGTTCCGACTCAACGATTGCAATGTTGTTTTTAGCAACACTTTCTTGCTCTCGTTTCCTCAGGGTCTGTTCAACTAGGCTCTCAATGTTTGCTTCACTCGAAGTGGGCTGGGTGTTAGCTGTATTCGAAGTGCCACTAGTATTGTTGTTGGGGTCAAGAAGTTCGGTTGTGGATTCCGAGGCCATTTCTTCCATCTTATTAGTAACTCCAAGTTTGTAGGCTTGTTTTTCTAGGTCAGCTTTTAAAGCAGCATTTTCTTGTTTCATCTGTTCGATAAACTTATCTGCTTCCAGCTTGCCCTTTGCTAACGCCTCTACATCATTGAACTTACGTCCTTCTCCCACAAGATCACCTAAGACTGAAGGGCTGGTTGGCTCTTCAAAGGCTGATACTTGTTCACTCTGTGTTGCGGGGGTCACCTGCTCCTCAGAAAATACACTCATTGTTAATCCTTGTCTAAGTTAATAAGGTCCAACACAGTGGTCACTGCTCGATTGAACCCGTTGCGATCTGCTTGCTTGTATGCCCACGATGGTGAGTCATAGTCTGCGGCAGGGGTAGTATCCTTTAGCATAGGCTCTAGGATTTCTTTAAGGCGGTCTAAACTCTCTCTGTTTGAGTGGAGAACCTGACTTACTGCCTCTTTTTCTTTCTTACTCTTGCAGTCTTTAAACCAAGCTGCCTTCATTCAATAGGCTCCTCTAGGGCTTGCTCAGGGGCAGGTTCTAGTTCCTGCATACCTTGTTCAGCCTTTTCCTCTTGCTCTGCTTCAAACTCGACCTGAGCCTCTGTGACAACCTTCTGTGTCTCCAGCTGTTCAGACACTGCAATGTTCTCACCAAACAAGGCTGGTTCACCTAACTCATCTGCAAGCAAACGAGCAAACTCTTTACCTGACAGGTGAGACCCGATACTAGGATCAGATGCCTTGATCTGGTACATCGTTGTAAGGCTCTGCACTCTTTGAGCACGTTCAGCAAAGTGACGAGCACCCATCGGAATAATCTTACCGTTAGCCTTGATGTCATCACGAGTAATCTGAGTAAAGAAGTAAAGCCCTGTATCCTCGTTTAGAACCTTGGCTGTGTCTTCGTAGTCCATATTACGACGAGCCACTTCAAGCATAGCATTCAAGATAGGCTCAAGGAACACACGTTCAAAGTGAGCAGTCTTGTGTTGGAAGATACGGCCAGCGGCTGTCATCAACTGGTTAACTTCAAAGGCTGTCTTTTCACCAGCACTACGGATACCCATAGCCTCACGAGGAGCACCAGCCATCATCTCCATCTTAGCTTCCAACTCTCTAATCTGGAAGTCAGCATTCAAGGCAGTTGAGTCAGGTACAAGATAACCTACATCGCCTTCATCACCCAAGTAAATACGAGCATTAGGTTCAAAGTCAAAGTCCTCTACGTCACCACGTATCTTCAATACAGGATAAGCAATCTGATCGAATACGTCTGCCTTGAGATTCTCTAGGTGGTCAATGCGGTACTGCATACCTACAAGATTGTCTAGTGGACCCATGCTGTAAAGGTTGTCAGGACGATCACGCCAGCCTACATGGAAGATAGGGTCACGACCTAAGAAGCTAGGGTTCTCCTCGTTTGACAAAACGTAAGCACGATCTACAATGGTGATGATACGGTTGTTCATAAACTTACCAGTACCTGTGTCGTAGATGTCACCGTAGAAAGTAAGAATCTCTACGTAATCTGACTCATAGTAATCAGTTAAGTTGTCAAACCCATCAGCTGTAAAGCCTTCCGACTTGTTTACATCAATGTCGTTACCTTTAGCTGCACCACGATTGCCTAGCATCTTGTCAAAGATGTCAGCCATGTAATCCTTGTCAGGTGCGTTCTCAACCATACGTTGAACTTCACCTAAGGTTAAGACAGAACGAATAATCTTAGGTGTGTCAGCAAACTCAGCAGCAATAGGGTTAAAACAAATATCAAAAGGAGAGATACGAACTAGCTTGGGGCCAACGTAATTGACAACCCGATCTCCATCCTCGAACTCTGTCACCTTACGTTGATAGTCTACTGTAGCAAAACAGTTACCATACTGGATGTAGTCGTTAATAAGTTTACTTGTAGTATTTACGAAGTCAGACTGACGTAGCTTGTTTTGCATGTAGGCTTGAATGATGTCACGTTTAATCTTAACATCTGAATCAGAATCTGTAGCCTCAAAACGAAACCAACGCTTCTGTGGAAACAAAGCAGCAAAGTAGTTAGCATGTAAGTTATCAGCAATCTGTGTTAGCTTTGGAGTAGTTGTAGAGTTAGACCAAGGCAACTTGCTGTTGCTTGTGGTACGAGTGTCTGTAGCATAAACGTAGTTACGCAACTCTTTCCACTCTTCAATCTTTTCAGAACGAGAGTTATTCCAAGATGACCAGCGATTAGAGATGTCCACAGCTAAGGCGTGTGGGTCAATAATGCTTTCAATGTCAATAGTCGTGCCAGCCATAATGACTCCTAGTCCTAGCTATGTGATAATAATACCACACCTTAATTTCTTTGTCAACTGCTAAAAAGCTACACCACCGAATTTGGGGTGGAATACTACATTGTTTTCTTGACTTCTTATTTTTCTTACAGACATACTTGGCTTGACTGCCACCTCAACTGCTGCTGCTAAACAGTCTTTACAGTCATCGTGTGCTGGGTTATGTGACACAAGTTCTTCTTCTAACACTTGACAGTTACCACCACGGTAATGGTACATCTGTAAGTTGTCGTATCGTGGCTCAAGAGTAGCAGCAATCCGTTCTTCTTTGGAACCTTGATGCCTGTTTGGTCTATGCTCATCAATCTTTAAAGCTAGACCGTTAGGTTTAATGTAGTTATCTTTTAGTTCAGATACAATAGCTGACTGAGCAGCAGTACATTCAGCTCGTAGTTTCCTGAAGTCCCAGCGATTAAGGAGGTCAAGGATGTGCCGGAAGTACTCAGAAATCTTGTCTGTTTTAAAACGATCAATGTCTAAAACATATACGTTATTTTCATAGTCCACTCCAATGACGACAATGGCAGTGTAGTCGGAACGCTTACTGACACTGTAAGCAAAGTCCACAGCTGCACTAACATTTAGTTTACGTCCTTGGTAGTGCCATTGCCCATTGTCACGGCTAAGATGTTTACGTTCATAGTACTGGAACTTTTCATAAGCAATAGGTTGAGTATCAGGATCAGTCGGGTCATTGTAGTACTGAGCACGAAACTGTACACGGTCTAGGTACTGCCCACGTTTCTTGGCTAGGATTTTAATATCGAAACCAAACATCTTACCATCTTTGCGAAGCTGTCGAGGCCAGAGAAAGTCACCAGTGCCATCACCGTTATCCTCTACTGCTTTTTCCATTACTTCGTAGATACTCTCTTTACCTGTTAACTCACCCTTGTCTGTGTATATGTCTTCTTCCATACCCATCAGATCAGAGTACAAGTCCTTAGGATGGTAACGTGTACCTACTACCCATTCTCTAGCTTCACTACCCTCAATAGATGATAGCAAAGAGTACTGGGATTTAACTTTGTTACGACCTTCCCCAGTGTACGCATTTTCAAATACCACAACATCATCAAGAACTGCAATGTCACAGTGCATCCCAGTAAGGGAAGTAGTGAGACCACCAGTAAATATAGAAGGGTCACGTATGGCTTCCTTCTTACGGTCTGGGTGATCCAGAGCAATCTCAGATGTAGTCCACTTCTCTCGTTTACTCTCATCTTTGTTTAGATGTTCAGGCCAGTACTTCTGGTGTATGTCTGACTCAAAGATGTTCTTAATAAACGATAGCTGTTTCTGAGCTAGGTTAGATGTAGCTGAGATGTAAAGTACCCGTAGGGTGGGGTTCTTAGTTAACTCCCAAGCTACTCTATAAGCTACCATAGCTGACTTACCGTGGTCACGAGGAAATAAGAGTAACTGATGAGTTTTAGCTTCTTGTCTGGTCCACCACTTACACACATCTTCGTGACAATTTCCTAGTACACGTTGAGGTGCTACAAGTTTGATAAATGTAACAAGACTGCGTTCAGCAGCTTCTCTTATTTCCTGTGCAGTAGCCATACTTATGCAGCAGCTTCTTCTTTTTGTTCTGGCGCTTCTAATGATTCAGCAAGCATTTTAACAAAGGCGTCTCGGCCCACGTTAAGCTGATCCAAGTTAAATTGCGCAGACCCTAGCTTACGATCCAGATCATTGATGTGGTTCAACATAGTCTTCTGTGCGTCAGTCATGTCTTCGATGTTGTATTCGATGTCGTTGACGGTGATGAGGTTCTTTTCATTTTTACTCATAACGGTCTCCTTTAAGTTAAGAGTTGGCTGCGATTGCAGCATTAGCGGCAGTCATGTCTTCTGTAGTCCAGAAGTCTTTGGCTACCATGATTTCCAGATGCTCAACATTACGAGCAACTGTGTCAGTCCAGTCGGCATCTTCCATGCCCTCTGGTTGTCCAGCATTTAGCAGGTCAACTGAGTGACCCATTGCTGTGTAGTGTTGTGCAATTTCTTCTGTGGTTGGTGTATCAGTCATGTCTTTCTCCTTTTCTGACTAATGTTATGCGACTTTGACAATGATCTTTGCACGACCATCATCTTCTATTGCGA
>Ga0181422_1000315_pt1 | contig 15843 bp, 13 predicted proteins | sample 45SPOviralmetaG_FD_130147 | JGI IMG/M metagenome (GOLD analysis project Ga0181422, IMG submission 130147) | Marine viral communities from the oligotrophic San Pedro Time Series (SPOT) site, San Pedro Channel, CA, USA - 45 SPOT_SRF_2013-07-18 | ecosystem: Environmental > Aquatic > Marine > Strait...
AGTTAGAAGTAGGCACAGTTGAAAATAATAAGTTAGTTTTATTTTCTAAATGAATTTTATAAATGAGCTTAATAGAATTGTTTAGGCATTTTTTCTATCAAAGGAAACATAAGGGATTTACTGGCTTTCCAAAATATAGACTACTTGAAGATTATTAATCTTTTTCTTCACTCCAACCTAATTCAATTAATTTAGTATTTCTAATCAATTTGTTTGCTTCTTCTTGTCCATAATGCTCACTTAACAATGTGAGTTGTAAACTAATAATATTATGAGAAAATGGTTTTATATCTACCCAAGGAATCTCGTCCGTGATTTTTTTAATAATGTCTTCTTTTGTATTAACCATTCTTCTTTGTTTTCTTTTGTTTTTATGCTCTGAAATAAAATCAAAAAGCAAATCAATTTTAATCTCATTAAAATTAATCTGAATCATAGTCCCCATCATCTTCTGGGATTGGTGGCAACTGTGGTCCATAACCGTTGAAATAAAAACTATCAGGATTGACAGTAGGATATGTTCTAATATTTGCAGACGGTTGTGATCCATAAGCATTTGCCATTCCAGCTTGGTTCTGTGCTACAACTTGTTTTGCATACTGGGCACCTATTTCAGGTGGGACATCTTTAATATAGTTGTACCTTGTTATAAGATATATGATGCTTGAATATGGTGATAGGTTAGTGGGTGTTTGTAGGTTACTAGTATAAATCTTTGTTCTTATTGATGTAATACGAGTATCTTCTTCTATGAGGTACTGGACAGCTGACCCCCCTAAATCAAATGAAAAACCGAAAGCCTGGAAGTTTCTGGCACAGATGCCCATAATAGGAAGTTTGCCACCATTATCATTGCCGAAGAATTGCTTGAATGGGAAGGTTGAACCAATGAAGAAATAGGGATCATTTCCTTTGAGTGGGGCATTTTTTGCGAAAAAATCATCTGTATCTACTTGAACCATAAATTGCTGAACTGGTGCTATTGTAAGGCATTTACTGGCAGTAGGATTACTGGCATTTATCGCCGTTGTAACCTTAGCACCTACTCTGATGGCAGAGCCGCTCTGTGTTAAATAATCTCTGTATAAAAATATATCAACTACATCATTAAAACTATTATTAAATTCTTCTACTTGATTTAATGTATATCCAAGTATATTTAAAAAAGTAGTATTCTTAAATATTCTTTCTTGTGTTGTTATTAAATCATATTGATAGTCATTACCTATACTCGGTGTTCCCCAGTTTTGCTGGGTAAATAAATCACCATTTAAATTATTTATATATATCCCACTTAACTGGCTGATAATTGTGCCATTAGGTCTTGAATTTATTATTGCACTGGGCACAGCATCACCTATGCCAAAATCTTCCTTAGCATCAGTGCCATTTGTTTCTGGTTTATGAGGTCTAACAGGCGTATATAAATTATTAAAGGAGTATCTATTAGCACCTTGCTCCCAGCTAAAAGTAAAGTTATTAGCACCCACAAAGACTCTTGCTGAACCCCCAGCAGGAAATACATTTCTTGTGAATCTTGTTCTATAACTATATGTACTCATTGTAGAATTTGTTTCTGGGAAATTTTGGTTCGTGCCTGCAAAAGTAAAATCCCTTAACATTTCATAAGAACCAGCAAATCTTGTTCTTTTATTATGCCAGTATGGTGGTGGATTAGTGGGGGATACTGGTGTGCCATCTTGTATAAAATCTAGTTGTGTATTCAATGAGCCACCCCTTAATCTCATAAGTGATATTTCTTTAAACAGTGATGCTGTTTGTTTATCTAAACTTGGTATAGTATATATTTTTAAATGCTTACCCAGTATTGTAGGATATTGTGTTGTGTGGTCTGTTAATTTTCTGATATATATATCATTGTTTGATACAGTAGGCAGTAGTTCAGGCCAGTAGTATATAATAGGTAATTGTATCGGTTCATAGGTTAATAGTTCATCTGTAATATCTTTTGTAGATGCCGTAAGACCAAGAGCACTGGCATTATTTGTTGTAATAGGTGCGAATCTATAATTTATATCTGGTATATAGGTATTAACAAAATTGCCATTTAATATAGAGGGCTGACTTGTTAAGGCTCTTTCTTTATTACCTTCTGTTGTAGGTAAGCTATAAGTGCCGTTCGCATTTTTAATGCCGAATCTTTGTTTAAATTCTTGTGTGTTATAATGTAACTGGTCATTGATTCTTTCTGCTAATTGTTCTTCTGTATAAAAACCACTATCTACTTTTAATTTAACAAATTGTTCTTTTATCATAATATGGTCACCAGCCCAAGCATTACCATTAACACCGACAGCATTAGGCATATAAGATGGTCCACTGGATATAATCACGGCGGTATTTTGTGGAACATCTGCAAAAAATCGGCCTGTGCCCCCAGTAACACTGCCTATTGTAATTGTAAAGAATTGACCACCATCTGCAACATTATTTATTCTACTTACATTATGATACTGGCAGTCATTGACCCCAACAATTCTAATGAAATTACCAGCAACAGGTGTATAGGGTGTATTATCATCAGATCTTAAAAGTGTTGCTTTTGTTATTTCAATAGTATTATTACTTCCACCTATATTTGTAGTTGTATGACAGAAACCATTAACAATAAGAGATGTAGAACCAAGTTTAGTATCACCAGTTTCTTTTTGTTGAAAGTAGATACTATTTAGTGTTGTATTATATCCACCCCAAACACCTGGCAATCCTCGGTGTGCTACATTAGCATTAGGTGCTAGACCGCCATTAGGTCCTGAGCCGTCATAATGTGATTCGCCAGTGGTTGTGTTAAAATACCGTGGCATAAAATCCGTTGAACTTAATTTTATGCTTTGGTCTTGTCCAGAATTACCAGATAGTGTAAAGGTGTCATTTATAGTTTGTCCTGGTGTTCCTATTGCTGTTCCATTTTCTCCACTGCTATTGCGGTAGTTAATATTAAGGGGTCTTCCACACATAGCATAACCATATCTATTATCAGCAACAAATGGGGGTGTTTTTGCTTGGTCACCATTAACACCACCACCTCTTGGAAATATTGTTTCACCTGCACCTGCATTATCTGCGGTAGTAATTGTAGATGTATTATAACTATTGCCTTTATAATGTCTTGTAGTATAACTACTATCAGTTTGCTGGAAAGCATAATCAAACCATATTCTCGGTTGTTTATTATTCTCTGTTGTATCCCAGTAGTCAGCAATATTAGTATATCTGCCAGTGGCAATATCTAGCATAGTTTCTTTTTTACAAATTATATAAGCACCGAAACAAACTGGCACAGAACCCATTTCCATTAGTTCAGCATCTCTAAAAAAAGATGTACTCGGTATATTACCTGGGGCAACAATAAGTCTTACATCATTTATTTTACTTTTAGCAACAAGTGATGTTTCTATACCAGCAACTCTACCCCATTGAAGTAAATGGTTTGCCCTATATCTATCAACATTAGATGCTGTTGAATTATACCTTAAATAACCAGTATGAGAGCCGTTCCATAAAAAGGATAGACCTTGATTTTGACCCAGTCCCATTTCATTAAAAGAGGCATTAGTGCTACTTCCACCTTTTTCAAACTCTGTTCTAAAATTAGGTCCATTTACTGGATTATTTAATAAATAATTATTTCTTGTTGGTGTGCTTGACATAATCCCAGTTTTGTAACCATCACCAGTTATGTCACCAGTATCTACTGGGTATTTTCTGCCTTGTGTTATTTGATTGTAAGCTCCATTGATATTATTTATAGATGGATTGTAGTTGGCATTTGTTTCTGTTGTGCCACTGCCGTGTATTTTTTTAAAACAATTGACATTAAACCCACCTGTATCTGTGGCATAGGTGTCTGCTCTTGTAAGTTTGTTAATATCAAATTGTTTAATAATAGGTTTATCAGATAGTGTAGCTGGATTAACAAACTCACTAACCATTATTTCCCAGCAAGGTTGTGATTTACCCATTATATTATGTAAAATGGGTCTTGTTGCTATAATAGTCCCTATAACTGATTCAACACCACCAGCTAAATTTGGTATGCCAGTATAACCACTTGTCCCAGCATATCTAAATGGACCACCACCACTTACTTCTCCATCATAGTTGGCATTTGGTGTGCCATCAGCGTCCCAGGTATTTTCCCAGTAGGCATTGCCTTCGGCATCATACCAGCCGCTGGACTGTGCTATATTAACTGTGGCAATACACATACCGACTTTGGGCATACCGTTTAACATGCCTATACCAGTTGTGGGTGGATCTAAAACTAAATCATCTAATCTTCTAAAATGTTCTGATGCACCAGTTCCCTTAGGGTCTGCTGTGGGATTAAAATTAGTAAATCTTTCAAATATAGGTAGAATAAGTTTTTTAACCATATTACCAATATACATTTCACAATTTGCCTTAGCAGTGGCAAAATTAGAATAATCTAGTTTTACTTTATTTTTATCAGTAAATAGTTCATCTGTTTTAAAATTCATACCAAAGACCTCGGCAGTATCACCTATCATCTGTGTTCTTATCCCAGCACCTGGTCTTACAGTAGAATTGATTGACCAGTAATTGAGTGGGTGTCCATAAAAATCACCGCCTCTTTCAGCAGTTATAGCTGGGTCACTATATGCTTTTTCATCATATTGTAATGTTTTACCATCGTTAAATGTTGCTTCTGCTATACTTGAATCTTCACTGGGAAAAGATTTCTGTGCCCCTACATTAAAATCAGCTTGATGGAATATATCAGTAGTGCTATTAAGAGTATCTTCTACCCCATTCTGTGTTGTAACTCTTAATGGTGGTTCAATACCAAAAGAATCAGTTGAATAAGGAATATCACCTATATCACTTAAATCTTGTAGTGTGCCATCTTCTGTTGTATCTAGTGTATCTATTGTATCTGCAACAATAAAAGGACTGTATGCTATGTTAAGTTCCATATCTTGCTCTACTTCTATTTCTTCTGATGTAGAACCTTGATGGACAAAGCTGCCCAGCAGTCTAACAGTATCACCTTTCTTTAAGGTTATACCATCTTTAAATTCGTTTTCCCATTCACTGAAATCATCACCATAAGTTATAGTGGCGTTTTGTCTGCTACACTCATAACTAGATTGTGTAAAATTAGGTGTTCCACTCATTTATATATAAGTGAGATATAAATAAAAAAATATAGACTACAATGAGTTTATGATCAGGCATCACTAACATCTGCACCCAGTGGTCTAATGATAAGGCTTCTACGGTAGGCAATGTAGAAGTCAAGATTCACAGAGGCAAGATGACCACCATTTTCAGCACCGTTTGCAGCAATAGCAAGGCGGTTGTAGTCAAAGACAATAGGACTTGATCCAATCCGCATACCATTACCAACAACAGAGCCAAGGTTGTTGTATTTATCAAGGTTAATGCCGATGTAGTTAGTAGAACCAGCTAAGTAGCGTTTAGACATACCAGCATTTATCAAATCAGCCCCAATCACACCAGAACCATATTCTCTATCAAGTAGAATGCGGTTTGATAGTGGGTTGTAGTTGCTTGTATCATAGTAAGAGGCAGGGACACGGAAGTTAGTTCGGCACTGTGAGAGATAGTCATGCTGGACAAGTGGGTTGCTAATATCGCGGTCATATAGGCGGTTGTTGTTAATAAATATATTCCAGGATTCACCTGGGATTTGCTGTGATTTGAACTGGTTGTATAGGATATTGCGGTGGGTTTTTATACCATTAAAATCAGCATTGAGTTCGGTATTACCTGTTGTATTAAACTGGTCATAATTTTTAGCAATATAGATTTTCTTAACTTCTTTGAGTGCCATACCTAGGATATGCTGTGAGGAAATTTGACCAGTAGCAGTGGCAGTGGGATTGACACCGCGAGTGTAGAGAACCTCGCTAAAATCCAGCCTCATACCACCTGGGGAGGCAATAGCATTGCTAATCTTCTGGCGTTCTTCTTCTGGGTAGTGGATAAAGTCAAGGAGCATAGTGGGCAAATCCATTGTAACTGTGCCTAACTGTTGAAGAGCTGGGGCAGCATTGACTGCTGCATCTGGGATAAGGGAGTCAATAAGTGGGTTTTCTAGTTTATTAGCGGCTTGACCGCCTATAAGTCCTGCTGGGTTCCATTCAATAATAATTTCTACCTGTGCCATAGCAAAAGTGGGCAGGTCATTTTCATCAAAAATCTCAAACAGATCACCGAGGCGGACAGCAATCTCTGGGGACTGACCAACATTAGAAGAGAGGCATTTACTAATCTGAACCTGGTGCCTATTATTAGCAGTGCTGTTGTAAGAATTACCAAACCCTTTGACCTGGTCACACTCTGGGTTATATAACTGATGGTAAGACAAATCTGTATTAGTATTAGCAATTTTACCAGAGGCGACATTGAGTTCAACATTGTGGGAAGAGCAGTGGCGACCATCAATAACACCTTCCTTTTTATCCTGGGACATAAAATTTTGTTTAATATTAAGATAGTGGGCAGCACGGACAGACTGCGAGGCAATAGTCCCACCAATTTTAGCAGTGATTCGGTTGATACAACCTGCCCCACCCACAGCAAAGTTATAGGCATTAGAGCCATTTGCTTCAAGGGAGGTAAGGGAAAACCGAAGGAGGGCATCTCGAGCCCGCAACACGCCCTTGGCTGGGAGCTGAAACACAGTAGTCCCACCAGTGTTAGTGGAATAATTGTGGGAAACTGGTTCAAGGATAGTGGATTCAATATCCACATCCATAACTCTCGTTAAGGGCTGGTTCATTAAGACATCAGGGGCTGACACGGGAGTACTCGTAATTGTCTGTTCGCTCATAATTTATATTATATGAAAATAAATAAAATTGAAGTTGAATTAAAACTTTAATATAGATAAAAATGAAATCAAGACAAGAAATACAAAAACAATATCGTCAATCTGATAAAGGGAAAAAGACAGACAGAAAACATTGTTGGAAACAAAGGGGTGTAGTATTTGATAATGATTTTGAAGAGATATATGATAGATATATCAATAGTAGTCAGTGTGAATTATGTAATAAAGTTTATAAAAATAGTCAAGATAAATGTTTAGACCATTGTCATACAACTGGTAAATTTAGAAATGTAGTATGTCAAAATTGTAATGTAATTAGAGATGTTAAAGTAAGAGTAGATAATAAATTAAAAGAAAAATATATATCAAAACAAATGTCAAAATGTTATAAACAAGGTTATTGTTATACAATAATAATTAAAAGAAATACTAAAAAGATTTTATCTACTAAAAGAACTACATTAGAAGATGCTATAAAATGTAGAGATGAATTTATTAAAAATAATCCACAACACTTTATTTAACAATTATCAAAACTGGGTTCATCATCATAGTCACTACTGTCAATAATTTTTACTTTTTTATCTACATCACCGTCTAGACCGTCTATGCCTTCCCACCTGTTTTTTAGTTTTTCATAGTCTTCTTCTTTAACATCATTAACTAATAGTAGTCTGGTGAGGCTCTCTCTCATAGAGTTAAGATAGTCTACACAGTCTTTGTATCCTTCTAGTTTGCCTATAACCAGAGCCTTCTCTGCATCAGTTTTTAGTTCTTGCCATTCCGACTGTTTATATTTCATATCCACCATTGTATATAGATAGCCTAGAAAATAATTTTGTTAATTAACTTAATTTTAATGAGATTAAAATTGATTTGCTTTTTAATTTTTAATTCAGAGCATAAAAAGAAACACCAAGCACTATGCCAATGTCAGGCGAAAAAGAAACACCAAACTCTACTATTACTTATGAAACAGAAAAAGAAAGCCTACATAAAAAAACAATTGAAAGATTGATGGGATTAGGTAAAAATTCTGACTACTGGTTTAAAAAATCAGTTATAGAAGAAAGATATAGGGGTGATAAAAAAAAGTTAAGGGAAATTAAAAAACTCCATAAGACAATTTTTGAGGAATACAAAAATGAATATGGTGCTTTGTTAGATAAATATAATTATTCTAAAAGTTGTTATAGACAAAAGGCAAAATCTAACCTAGATCATATTCAAAGACTAGCTTATAAGAAGTTCCCACCTAACCCTTATATTAATCAATATTAATCAAAAGTTATAGTAAAATTTTTTTGTTGTTTTGCTTCTTCAATGGGCATATTAGCAATCTTTTTTTTAACACCATATTTAGTATATGCTACTTTGTTATAATTACTAATATCACTAACAAGCTCACGGAAGCAACTAACATGATATTTGCGAGTTGCCCAGTCATCGTGTTTATAAAGAGGTCGCATTCGTTTGCCACACATCAAGCAATTTCCTAGGTCGTTATTAGTGTAAGTCCCAGAGGGCATATAATATAAGCATAGAAAAAAATTATAGTAAAGAGAATGGACTATGAAAAAACACAAGAGAATACCTTTTACCTTCAAAGGGTTTAGTCCAGTGATAATATTTAGACCCATCAAAGCACACAGGTTTTTTTTGTGGGAATAATTCCTTAATACCAGCTGGATATTCTACACAGGTTTCACCACCAGTGTAGTCACCAAAACAGCATAGGATAGATTTAGATTTATTAGAACCGTCTATATGTCTTGGGCAGGGAAAGTTCTTATTCATCTGAACAGAACCATAGTCAAAATCTGGGAAATGAAAGTCTGCAAATTCTCTGAATATCTCATCTAGTTCTGGGTGCTGACCCATTATCTTTGTCATAAACATACCAGTCTTTGGACACCTTGGTCTATATACACCTGGCTTCAAATATCCACGCCAAGTTAGCCCGTATAGCATCGATCCTTGTTCATACTTACTATACTTAAATTTACCTTTTCTTAACATAGCTTTTCTTCTAGAACAGGAATAGAATTCTATTCCGTCTAAAATATCTGTCATTATAAGGTTGTCTATTTCCCAGCACCCACTAAATACCATTATATTAGTAGCCTACATTTTAATTTTAATAATTAGGACATAGCTTGAAACTTCCCCCCAATTTCGTGGTATTTCTTACTATCGCAAATCACATAATGACGACTCAATTTCTGCGCCTTAGTTTCTTTCTTTATTTTACGCAATTTACCATCTTGTTTAACATCAAAGACTTTATCCATATTTAGATCAGTTTTCTTTTTACCAGCCATAAGATTTGGTGTTTGTCTTATAATAAGTGGGACATCAGATTTATCATCATAGTCAGTATCTCTGTGGGACTGTTTTTCTTTTTTAGGTTTTAAATAACTGATATGAGCCTTAACTCTATCAATACGAACATTTTTATATGGGTTAAATTTTAGTGACATTTATATTATATTATAATATTATAATAATGCTCATTTCTTTGTCAAGTCATACCGAAAGTAACCCAGCAAGGTTTAGCAATTATTTTTCAACACCGACAATAGTCAAACCCTTTTCCTATGTGTGTCTAATTCAAGCTGGAATCATTAGAGATAAAAGTACAAAGGTGGCTACTATACCACCTGACTTTATCATATATATAAGAAACAATGCCTATAATGTTTTTACTATTGTTATAAATCAAGGAGGTGCAGACAATATAACTGTAACAATACCACAACTTGTAGTATTATTAAATAATGCTAGACCAGCACCTGCTCAACAACAAAACGATATAGGATTTCAGTTCATAGTCAGTGAAGATGAAGGCTTTGCTTTTGAACTACTATTTTTTAACCAGACTGCTAATGTAGACCCAGCAAAACATGTCTATGGAGCAAATGGTGATACTTATGGTAGTCAGTACTGGTTACTGGCGGAGGGTTTCCCAGACACTGTCCCCACCAGTCAAAATGGTGCTAATCGCCAGGCAATACCCAGTGTCAATTCTACTTGGTGTTTGGGTATGGGTTGGGACGAAGCTTATTATACACCACCACCCAATCAAGTAAATAAAAACACCGCAACACACTGGATTTCAGCAAACCCACAAATTGTAAATGGTAGTTATGCCCCATTGTCTTCTTTTAGAGTAGCAAACAATAATATAAGTGGAACTGTTGCTTGTGGTAATGCTGTGGCTAATGATGCATCACCACCTCTCTATACAGAAGGGTCATATTTCAATTCACCAAATCAAGGGTTTCAGAATAGGAGAATTAGTATGGAATTTTCACCATCAACTGGCGGTTTTGATTTAAGGGTCTTTAATATCTCTACTGGTCAATTAGAACTAATAAGTTCAAACACCGCTGTCAATCCTGGGGATATATTTGTTATTCAACCATTGCTTAATGGTGATACAGATCCAGCATCACAGAACAATCTGGGCTATTATAGTATAGCACTATTAAGTAATTCAACAATGGTGATGAATTATGTAGGTATAATGGGGGCAATAGCAAATAGACCAGCTGGTGATAATTATTTATTGAAGACAAACCAGACAAACCCCACAACTCAAACAAATTCAAATAATATGTCTTATGTCTATGATGATCAAAGTTTGATAAGACTAGAAGCAGACTCTACCGTAGGTGGGGCAACCGATGATTATCTTAATTTATTTAATGGTAATAATTCTACAAAATGGTTAGGAAATACTATGATAGGGTGTGCTGTTGGTTGTGGTCAGCGTGGCGGACTTGCTAATAATTTTATAGGCACAAATTCTGGGTGGATTTATGACCAGGGACTGGGAAGACCTAATGCCTTTCCTTTTTTAAATGCTGGTGAAGGGCCTGCTGGGGCTGCTGGTGCAGATGTTCAGGTAGTCAATGCCCAGATGAAAAATTCTGCTGGTTGCTGGGGTTTTGACAAGTGGAGTGATGGTGTGCAAAGGGCATCACTTCAAGTAGAGATTCCTAATGTGTATAGGATACAGACAGATTTATACAGATTTAATTGCCCTACTCTGATACAGGTTCATACCCTATTTGGTGATTGTTCTGCTATGTTTGATGCTGCTGATACTAACACATCACATAGGGTTTTGTTTGGACACAACCAGGCAAATGGTATAACAGTAGCACTTGCTAATGCCGAAGCGTGGGATATAAAAATAGCTGTCACAGATAAAACTGGTAATCTACCAGTTGAATATTTAGAGCTTCCATTATTAGATGATAATGGTGTTAGAATAAATATTAAAGAATCAACAAATACTGGCACATCATATAACTATACTTGGTGGATACAATACAATGGATCCAGAACTGGTGGTATTTATCCAGTCAAGGTGACCTGTATAGAAGTAGCAAATACTGGGGCTGCTTTGACAGTTAATGAATATAATTCAGCTGTCACTAATATACCTAATGGAAGACAACAGATAAGGAGTATTAACTATATGGGTGGAGCAAATCCATTAGACCCTTTTTATATTGGGGGTGGTGGTGGTCAGCAATATCGCTATCAAAATATGTCCCCAAATACTATGTTTAGTCATTTCCGTATCTATCAAAAAAGCGAAAATAGCACACTGCCCACTGAACCGTGGTCAGTATTAGTCAATTCTTTAATACCAAATTATTCTCAATCTTTTGCCCAGGCTGGGGCAGAGGGTGTAGTGCCAAGCACTCCTACACTGCCATTTTTTTATACATCAAGAGTAACACAATTATTTCCACTACCAGCACAACAGGCTAATATAGAAAATTATATGAATATACCTTATCCTAACCCAAGTAATACCAGCACCTGGTTTTTTACAAAGGGCAGTGCTGATGATGATGTGGGGATAGGACACCACAGATTAGACTGGTATGACTATTCTAATATTATAATGGTTAATAATATTCATAGTCCATTGAATTCAACAACTACTAATTTAAGTGCTGATGCTTATGCTGGGACTGGTCAAGGTATAGTCAATCCCATAATATTTGACACAGTAGTAGATATAGAAAGTCCAGAACAAAATGATGATGGTAATTATTTACAGAACCCAGGCTTTGATGGTGATGAGGGTGTGAATCACCCACTATCCAAAATGACAATGGATTTAGATGTGTTAAACATACCAAGTGAAAAATTAAAAATACAATTAACAAATTTACCACACAATAGCATAAATGGTGTGACAAATTCATTAGATAAAACTATTTATGAAGTGCCACTCATAGAGAATGTATCACAGGACAACGAACAAGAAATCGTGGAAATAACAGCACCTACTAAATGCTGGATTCCGCTTAATAATGCTGGGGAAATACCCCTGAACCAGATTGATGTTAGAATAGCAACAGTAGAGAATATAGAGGCAACCGAATTAAGGAAAGACACTAATATTATGATTGAAATTCAAGATGATATTAGACTGTTAAATTAAAATATATAACTATTATATAATGTCTATTAATACTGTTTTGACCAGCGACAAGACACAGTTTAAAAACTTTTTAAGTGATGGTATAGCAATACCAGCCAATGCGGCGGTTGCCCTTAGTAAGTGTGCTATTGATGTTCCAGTCTTTGCCCAGAAATCACTGGTTGTTCCTATCGTTGATAATATAGCAAGGACAACTAGTATTTTTACAGTTACAATAGATGGTATTGAAAGGGAAATTACATTTAGAGAGTTCTATACAGCCTTTACAGAATACCCAGATGCTGGTGGATTTGCTACTGGTTTAGACAGAGATGTAACAGAGGATATATTCTACTCTGGTGAGTATGAATTTTTTACTAATAATAAATTATATTTAGCAACAGATAATATTTTATATCAAGCAAAAGCACCCCTTATCTGGGTTTTAGCAAAAGCCATTAGTAATAAATTCCAGTTTTATAGGTGTACTGATATAACTGATTATAAAGAAACTTATTGTGGAATACCAGACAACCAGTCTATTGTGGGTAATTATGCTGGGGGAGATGTGAATTATACAGATTGTTATGTTAGGGCAGTTGAACCTACTGAATATAAACTAAATGTAGTTTATGAAACACAGACACAATCACAGAGAGCCAGAACTGATGCGGCATTTGATGCTTCTGATTTATTGACTGGCACTTGGGTTGCAGGTGGAACAGGCAACCGTCTAACCTCACAGGCAGGTAATGTTAATGTAGGATATGGCAATGGTTTTGATATAGACCCAAATGGGGGGTATATAATAGCAACACCTACCCTTGCATCAACAGGGGTGAGTGCTTTTGGTATTTCATTAGAAGGATTAGGTAATGACCAGGCGACAGATGTCTATTTGCCTAAAACCTATACTAGTATAAGTTTAGCAACACCTATAATAGATATAGGGATACAGTTTGAGGCAATACAGATAGGAGGTGTTGATTATTTTACATATAAAATAATAGATGGACAACAACAATATATTCACTACGATGGTGTAAATTTTTCAACACAGAACCTTTCTATATTTAAACCCTATGATGCTGTTTCTCAATTTACTAATGCTAATGATAGTTTTGCTATTGTTATTCGTAGAGGTAATATATTAAATGGTAATAGTCAGTTTGTCTTTGATATAAAAATGGGTACTGGTAATATAAACACTTTTACCACTATATATACATCAACAAAAACATTAAACAATCCACGCATTCAACCAGTCCCAGCCTTTTTTAGTTCTGCTATTGCTGGTAATATATTTAATGATATTGAATATATACAAAGCGGTGTGGATTCTGTTGCACAAGGTACAGCATTTAGAAGCGTCCTAGGGACACGCCTAGACACATTTAGTATTAAGGTGGGCACATCACCTTTGCTTGATGACCCAGATGTTAGAGATTTTGTCAATGGTGTAGGTTTGTCTTTTTATGGTGCTGACCATATCAACCACGCAGTGACAGATGCCTATACTTTCAAAATAAGTTATGATGGAGATCCCTTGAATAAAGTTTTATCGTGGGAGCCGCCTGTGGTTTCATCAACACAAAATCCGTCTTATGGTGGTGTTAGGACTGCTTACTGGCTTGGGGAACTAACACTTGCTAATATATTTAGATTTGCTAATAGTTCATTTAGAGTAAATATAAATAATGGGGTATTACAAGATTTACCAAAATATCTGAATGTGTTTTTATTAAATCATACTAATAAAAATTATACAGGATCATTCATAGGCACTACTGGTATTTTAGGCAGTGGACAAGGTGAAGACAAGTTAGTAGGCACAATCCCATTCGTGGTTCAAGATCCAGATATATCCCAGATTGTATCTGTGAATTATGAAACCTTCAACCCATTTTATCGTCCATTAAATAACCCTAATGTATATTCAACAAACGAGTTTATAATAGAAATATCTTATAAAGATTTCCGCACAGATGAAAAGCATCAGATAAACCAGATAGATGGTTTAGTAAAAGTAGAGCTGAATTTTATAAAGAAACCACAGCAAAACTTTAAGAAAACACTGACTAATAATAGCGTCGTCCCCATTATCTAATTATTTTATTTATATATATTATTACTATGCCTTTGACAGAACACCAAAAGCATAATCAAAAACTAAAAATGAGAGAACGCCGAGAAGCTGTGTATCGTCAAGAGGAGCTAGATGGGATACGCCCAATATATATAAAACAAAAGGCAAAGAATAAAAAAACAATAGAGAAGATGGAAGTCGCAGCAAGAGGCACTACTCTTGGTTCTTTTATGGCGAGTAAGAATAAGAGTGATTACCATCGTATTTATTATTTACAAAATTATGACAGACTAACAGCAAAACGAAAAGAGATGATGAAGTGTGCTACATGTGGCCATACCTATCTTCGTGCCAACAGAGCCAGGCACCGCCGTTCATTGGTTCATACAGCCTGTTTGGGGTTAGACTATGAAGCCCCACTGAAACAAAAGAGGAAGTTATATAGTATAGATAGTAAAACTAAATTAAATGTATTTAGTAAAGAAAAAATACCATCTACTGTTATAACCTTTGATTAAATTTTAATGAGATTAAAATTGATTTGAATTAAAAATATAATTTTAAGTATAAAAATAAACAGCAACTATGGGTAAAAAACATATCACAATCAAGATGGCAAGAAGGGTTGAAGAACTATCGGTCTGTAAATTTAGCAAGTTAGACTTAACCGATGAGGAAAGAAATGTTGAATTTCTTTGTGAGATCCTTAAAGAGTGGTTTATTCAGAAAGACCCAGAAGATTCTTCCAAAGACTACAAAAGGTTAGTATGGGACGAGAATGAAGAATTCGTAGAAGGCGATGAACCAGAGCCTATCCCCTGTGTGTGTGGTCATAGTATTAAAAAAGGTGAATACTATGTAATGATCAATGTTATAAATGGCTATATGTTAAAACTGGGTAAAACCTGTTATAAGTATGTTAAGGAAAAAATTTTGAAAGAAAAAGATATGAAGCAACGAATTAAAAAAAAACTTATGTCTTCTAATGGAAACAAGAATAAATTTTTTGACAATATGTCAGATTATTCAAAGGCAGTTGTTAAAGAAACTATTGAAGAGTGGTCACTCCCCCAGTGTGTTAAATATCTAGATGTATACCAGAACAACGGTATTATTAGACCAGACATTATTAATGCTGTTATGTTGAAATCACGATGTCAGACACTGAAACAGATTGACAGATTGGAAGGACTAAAAAGACAGGTCAACCTAGAAACAAGGGATAGGAACAAAGCAAGGGAAGAGGTTGTAGAACTTAAAATAAAACTAGCTGATGCAGAGCATCAAATTAAGAAGTTGACTCATCGTATCAATAGAGAAACTATGATTGGAACAAACACGAATATTATGATGAACATAATGGACGATGATTATGAATAGTAAAAAAAAATAAATTTATGTATAAAAATACTGACTATGATATGATTTTATATTTTGTGGGTATTTTACACCAGACCCTACGGGGTTTGC
>Ga0181422_1000316_pt1 | contig 15770 bp, 19 predicted proteins | sample 45SPOviralmetaG_FD_130147 | JGI IMG/M metagenome (GOLD analysis project Ga0181422, IMG submission 130147) | Marine viral communities from the oligotrophic San Pedro Time Series (SPOT) site, San Pedro Channel, CA, USA - 45 SPOT_SRF_2013-07-18 | ecosystem: Environmental > Aquatic > Marine > Strait...
CCATTTTTTTAATTCTTCTTGGTATTTGCTGAATTACTGCAGAGTAAAAAAAATTTGGCCCTCCATATGAAATACTTACAATCGCAGTTTTACCTTTAAGGGCATTTGGAATTGGGTAACCATAATTAAATATTAGTTTTTTGTATTTGAATGCCCACGGAGGGGTAAATACGTTTGCAATGAAATTTTCAGTTGCTGAATTCATTATATAATTATGACACGGACTCATGATTAACATAATGTCTGCTTCTTCCAATCTTTTACGATAATTTAATATTTGTTCGTCAGGCTTATCGCCATCCCAAAATTTTAACTGCTTTTCTTCGTATATATTAACTAAATCGATTTTGTGACCAATTTTTTTAGCTTCTTCGATAAAAGTATCTCTTACTGCTGCGTTAAAGCTTGAACCAGATTTGTAATTATTATGACCAAATACGATAAATATTTGTTTAGACATTTATTAAGTGTCTATATCATTTTTTTTATCTTTCCAGAAAATAAATACACCACTTCCAACTCCGACAGCTATAGCTGATACCAACATGCTGTATTCCTGGTCCGCATAGAGCACTAAACCACCAAATATTATAATAATTATACCAAGTGTTTTATTATTCATTGACAATTTATATTCTTATAATAAAGTTAAAACAATTCCATATCACATGGAAAAGGAAGAAAATCTTCCTTACTAAGTGACAGCATTCGACATGCTGGACCTATAGAGGTTGCAAAGTCGGTAGAAAACAAAGGAGTTGCTATGGATAGATTTAGTAAACTGTATAAAAATTCTGCCACTTTAAAAGCTGAGCAGAAAATTTCTATGCAGTTAAGTAAAAAACAAGAGGCCGTTGAAGCTAATGGTAATGGTACATCGGGTATTAGAATATCTGAAGGTGTCAACAAAGGTAAAGTTCTCGGTCACAATAAAGCAGAGAAAAAAAAGCTTTAATTTCTATAGGGCGGGCTTTCATAAGCCCGCTCGAGTCTATAAAGTTCTCACCAATGGAAAAACAAAATATCTATGAATTTAGCTTTAATCGTCTTAAAACTTTTTTAATCGAAAAAGTTGCTGTACCTGAAAAGCAAGCTAAGATGAGAGGTGAACAGATGTTCAATGCAGTATATAAAAAAAATATTAAATCTTTTGATGAACTTACAACTTTTAGTTTAGAATTAAGAGAAAAGATTAAAAAGTTAATTAGCTTAGAGAAACCCAAAGTAATTGATGTTCAAGAAAGCAAAGACGGTACCATAAAACTTCTTTTAGAATTAAAAGATAAAAGAAATGTAGAAACTGTTTTAATTCCAGATAAAACAAAAAGTCGCTACACTATATGTTTATCTGTATCAGTAGGCTGTTATCTCAGTTGTGATATGTGTGCTACTGCTCAAATTTCAAAAAAATTGGTTAGAAACTTATCAGTTTCAGAAATAACTTCACAAATTATTTTATGTAAAGAATATCTTAAAGATTGGAAAACAAGTGACAAATTAATAAAGACACAAGTAATAATGGGCCAGGGTGAGGCCGGGTACAACTTAGATAATTTAAAAACATATATAGAAATTGCAAAACACAATAGAGCCTTAGATTATGGTCGGACTCGAATAACTGTTTCAAGTGTTGGGTTATGTAATAAAAAAGAAGAACTTAGTGTAATCGAATGGATTGGTAGAAATATAGATACATATCTTGCAATTTCTTTACACAACTCAATAAATTCACAACGTGAAAAGTTGATGCCTATTAGTAAAAAGTTTTCAATTGATAGCTTAATACCTGAATTAAAAAAATATTATGAGATTACTAAACTACCAATATTCATCGAATATATAGCCCTAGAAGCCAATCTGTCAGAGGAACATGCAAAAGCTTTAATTTCAATTATGAAAAAAGTTCCAAGTAAATTAAATTTGATCGAATTTAATCCACTAGAAAACAGAAATTATAAAGCTGCTTCTAAAGAGACAATAGACAAGTTTTCTAAGATAATACAAGATAATGGTTTCATGGCTTTATTTAGAAAATCAAAAGGTAGAGACATAAATGCTTCTTGTGGGAGTTTGGCTTTGAAAAAAATTAACTGATGTACGAAGGTTTAAAAATATTATTGGGAGCTACAGTAGGTGACGCCGCCAGTCGCCCGCTTCACTGGATTTACAATGAAAAAAAACTTAAAAGCTATATTAAAGGTAAAAAAGAAATTGCTTTTTTTAAAAAAAATAAATGTCCTTTCTACTCCGTAGGACTAGGCAAAAATTCTGGCTACGGTGATATGGCTCAGGTAATGTTTCAAACAATAATAACCTCAAAAAAAAAATCAGAAATACTTAAAAACTTTAAAAAAAATATAGTTAAATTTTTTGGCCCTGGTTCTAACTATTGGAAAAATTTAAATGAGAGAAAAAAATATAAAAAAATTAAATGGAAGCGCGCTCTACAGGGGGAGTGGATACATCAGAATACGCTTGAGACTATTCAAAACATTAAAACTAAAAAAAAAGTAACAGGCGGAACAAAAGTCAATGAAACCGACGGATTTCTGAGTGCAATTTCGTATTATTTTTTAGTAAGCAAGAATGAGAAGGAAATTAAAAAAGTTATAAGAACTGTAGCAAACTCACGTATTAATGAAGTTTATGGTTTAGCTAGATTGAAAATTATAGATTTAGCTAGCCAAGGCGAAAATAATCCTATTCAAACGTTTATAAAATTGAACAAGAAAAATAAGTATTTTAAGGAAGTAGTTAAAGACATTCAGAGGGTTTTAAAGCTTAAAAATCAAGATCATACTAAAGTCACTCGCATGCTAGGCAAAGCATGTTCAGATCCTGGAAATTTTAAAAGTTCTATCCATTGTATAATTACCACAAGTAATTACGAACCAGCTATTAATAAAACAATTAAAGCGGGCGGATGCAACTGTAGCCGTGCAGGGTTTATCGGTTCTTATTTTGCAGCATTAAAAGATAGAAACATTCCATTAGCCTGGATTAAAAAGACAATTCCTGCAAAAAAAATTTTAGAATACATTTAAAATAGTGTCACTAGAAACAAATACAGAACTACCAAAAGATTTAAAACTTACTAAAGAATTTCTTGAAGCATTTAAAGTCATGAATGAAACCTCAAAAAATGTTTTTATCACTGGTAATGCTGGAACGGGAAAATCGACTTTGTTAGAATATTTTAGAGAAAAAACAAAAAAGAATACCGCGATAGTTGCTCATCAAGGGATCACTGCATTAAAAGCTAAAGGCCAAACTATTCACTCATTCTTCAAATTTCCAATTCATTTTGTAACGAAAAAAGATGTTAAAACGTTAAGAGATAGGGAATTAGTTCGTAGGTTGGATACATTAATTATAGAAGAAGCATCTATGGTTGGAGCTGATATATTTGATGCCATTGATACTTCTTTAAGAAAAAATAGAAGTATAGATAAACCTTTCGGTGGTGTTCAAATAATTTTGTTTGGAGACGTAATGCAGCTAGACCCTATCATTGGAGGTGAAGAGGAGTTGTATGAAAAATTTTATCCGGATGGTTCTTATTTTTTTAATTCAAATATTTATAAAGAATGTCAGTTTAAAAAGATTGAATTAACAGAAACTTTTAGACAAAAAGAAAAAAAATTTGTAGACCTTCTAAATAAAATACGCCAAGGCGTAATATCAAAAAAGGAACTAGAAAGTTTAAATAGTAAGGTTATTGAATATGAAAATTTACCAAAAGATGTCATCGTACTAGCACCTAGAAATAATAAAGTTGATGATATCAATTTAAGTAAATTGTATGAGCTTAAAACAAAAACATTTATTTATTCTGCAATAGTAAAAGGATCTTTTAAAGATTCAGAGGCTCCAGTAGAGCGAGAATTGAAACTTAAGGTAGGAGCTCAGGTAATGGTTGCAAAGAATGATACAGATCCTGAGAAGAGATGGGTTAATGGAAGTATTGGAGTAATTCAACATTTATCACATGATGAAGTGAAGGTTTTGATCAAAGAAAAACTTTATACCATTGGTAAAGCAAAATGGGAGAAATTTAACTATCAAATAAATGGAAGTTTTATTCAGCAGAAAGTTGTTGGTTCATTTATTCAGTTCCCTTTCAAATTAGCTTGGGCCGTTACGATACATAAATCACAAGGTCAAACCTTTGATAAAATTGCTCTTGATCTTGATACTGGTGCGTTTGCTCACGGTCAAACCTATGTCGCTTTGTCTAGAGGAAAAACATTGGAAAATACTTTTATATTGTCAAAAATAAATCAGAAGGACATAATTTTTGATAATCGAGTAAAAGATTTTCTAGAAAATAAAAAAACTATTAAACGTCCTAGTAAACAGGTTATAAGCAAAAAATCATACGGCTCATTAGATGATCAGAAAGACAAATTAGGCTGGAGCGTTAGCGATGATAGAAAACTTATTGCTTTATTTAAAAGAAAAGTGCCAGAACATGCTTTATCAAAGATATTTAAAAAAAGCCTTAAGGAAATAAAAGAGAGAATTATTTATTTAAGAAATAAAGACTAGTGGTAGCCTTTATTGATCTTCTCTCTTAATTTTTTTTGGTAATACTTTTTGGCTAAATCTGTAGATAGAAAAGATTTGCTTTGCTTAGCTGGATTTTCAATACCAATTCTACCATAGCAAATGTTTATCGATTTACCTTTAAGTTCTATCTCCCAGAACTTATTAGATTTAGCATCAGTATATTCTAAGTGTTTTTTCATATTAGTTTACAGCTGTTTTATCCTCTGGATCATCGATATCTATGATTTGGTTTTCTTCCAAAGAACTTGTAGGCATATCTTTAGCTTCATTTAAACCATGTTTTTTCTGGAACTTTTCAAAAGATTTCTCTAACGAATTTTTAGAACCCCAACCCGTATCAACTACTTTCTGCAGGTTCAACGCATGGTCTCTAAATGATTTAACCGTACTCTTTAAAGATTTTTTTAAAGAGACAAACTTATCAATCAAAAAAGTAGCATTTTTTGAAATCTCTTTCACATTTTCCATTTGTTTATCTTTACTTTTGATCGTTTCAATAATTTTTATAACCGGCAATAAAGAACCTGGACAAGCTAAAATTATATTCTTTTTATAAGCTCTATCCATTAATTCAGTATCTTCTTCGATTGCCGCTAGGTATGCAGGAACAAATGGAATAAAAAGGATAACGCTTGGAAAAATATTTTTATCCAATATCTTTTGATAGTTTCTCTCTGAAAGAGTTGTTATATGTTTATCTATAGCCGATATATGTTTTTTTAAATAACTTTTTCTAGTTTTTTCATCATTCTTTTCATTCACAAAATTTTTCCAATCAATAAGCGATACTTTACTATCCACAACAACATGATCTTCTTTTGACAAATTCATAATTACATCAGGTCTAACACTCTGTAATAGTTCGTCATTTACTTGATTATAAACTTTACTTCCTTCTTGAACCGTAAAGTCAGTATTAATTGATAGCCCGTGTATTTCTAATAGTTTTACAAGAAGTTTCTCTCCAAAATCACCTTGATACTTGACGTTTCCCGTAAGTTTATCGACAAAGTTTTTAGTATCGTTAACATATTCTTCATATTTTTTTACATCTCTTTCGGTGTTTATTCTCCATTTTTCAACATTATTAATTGTTTTTAATTGTTCTTTAGCATTCTCTCTTTCTAATTTTAGAGTGCTACCTATCTCATCTTTTGCTTTATTTAATAATGCAACTTCTTTATGAAAAGCTGCAATTTGACCCTCTAGTTTTGTATTTAATAAAGCTTTCTCTTCAAGCGCAGATCTATCAACTAAGTTTGAGCTTTTAGTCTTAAAGTATAAAAACCAAAATATAGAGGCTAAGGCAAATCCTACTAATGTATAAATTAAAGGTTCAAACATTAGTGTAGTACCTTTTTTGTAGTTTCTTCAATATTTTCATCATTGCTCACAAGTTGCGGAAAAGACGTTTGCAGATATTCTCTTTGATTCTTCATGATTTCATCAGAAGATGTTTTGTTGGCTAAATCATAATCTGAAGTATGAAGATTAAATACTCCCATTTGTTTTACATGGAAAAGAGCTGCATAAATTCCCCACTGTTTGTCGATTTGACTAGTATCTATAATTTCTATTATCTCATCACACTTTTGTTTTAGTACAGTGTTTAATCTGTCTTTTTCACTTTCTCTTAACTTTAGTTTTTCATCAGCCTCTTTATCTATTTTTGGCTTATTGAAAGGAACTACATTATCTTTTGACTTGTTTTTTTTTGTTTTAGGCATTTTTTTCTCCTTTTTTGTTAATGAGTAAAAAAAGACAAGTAAAAGGAGCAGAAAGGAAAGAAAGAAAGGACCTCCTAATATTCGTCTTTTTTTTACTCATAAAAGCACTTAATCACACAAATCTTTGCATGTCAACAGTGAAATTGATTTTTTTTTACTTTATTTTTGCATAAAATAAGTATATATAATGAGCATGGATTCTAAAAAAACACTATTGTCTATTAATAGGCTACTTTTAACTAATTTATTAAAGTTTGCTGGCTTATCCCAAAGTCAATGTTCACTAACGCTTTCACATCATAGGAATTCGTTGGTAGGTTATATTTATAGATACGACAAAAAGATATTTCCAAGAAGTTTTTCTTACTTCTTCCTTTTAAGTATTTATCGCGCTTTAGCTAAAAAACATAATCCTAAAGAAAAAATTAGTAGATTTGATTTATTTTATAACATGATAAGTAAAAACGGGGGAGTTATTGAAAAACTCTTAATCCCAGCACTAGAGCATCACATATTAGCAATTAGCAGTCTTAATCCAGGTATTAAAATAGGATCCGGAGAAAATATCTCAATAAATAAGAATGATATTTTTGATCAAGATGAATTAACTATTTTAGATAAGTATATTGAAAAAATTGAGCCTGAAAAATATGAAGATTATATAGGATTTTTACAAGGATACGAAAACACTGAAGATTGGCTACAGAATATGATAGGGGAGGATTTTGAAGCTATCGATGAGATAAAAGAAACTTATACCGATGAGTACAAAAATTTTGAATTAGAGATCAAAGCCATTAAAGATTTTTATATAATTTGTGAGAGTTTAAGAAAGATCTTTCTGCCAAACTTCTTTTCACCTTCAGATTATAAAAAGATAAACTTTATTAATTCAAAATCAGATGGTTTTTTAATGAAAAAAAGTGCAATTCGTAAAAACTTTTCAATTAGTGATTTTTCTAAATTATTCTTGGTTAAAGTTGAAGATGATTATATGAGTCCTGCAATTTCAATTGACGATGAATGTTTAGCCATAAAGACGACTTTAGGTGAAACAAATGCATTTAAAGGAGGTTTATTTGTTGTCAAAGAATTTAATAAGATATGTATCAGACGACTGCAATTTACAATGTTCAAAGATACTTATCAGATTATTTCTATCCCTGATAATAATAAGTATTCTAGACAGACTATCGCTGCACTGGACAATAAAGGAAAACCTAGAAAAGATTATATAATTGGCAAAGTAATTTGGAAATCAGGATTTACTAATGAAAACAATACTATTATGGATAAAAATCTTTTCGAGCAAGATTTTGAAATTCCAGAGTTTTTAAGCAGAGGTTTAAAATCTGAGCCGAATTTATTTTCTGATGAAATTAATGAAATACCCAATGAAGATATTAAAAAGAAAAGAGCTTAGGAGAATAAAGATATGATGTTTGCGTGGTTTGACATAGAATCAGATAGTGGTGCGTGTGGCAAAGCTTCTGTACTTTCAATTTCAGGAGTGCTCTCAAACGATAATTTTCAGATCTTAGATGAATTTACTTTGTTGTCTAGACCAAGAAAAAGCAGACCTTTAGAAGTTGATGCAATGTTAGTTAATGGTCTTGATATAGATCACCTGATGAAGCAAGATACGTACGGTGTCATGCTTAAAAAATTAGAAGAAAAATTTATTGATTGGAAAAAAAAGGGAGCCATATTTGTCGGCTTTAATAATCACAACTACGATACAGTCTTGCTTAATCATAGTTTGTTTGTGAATTTAAGATGGCCTTACCTGACTAATTCCGACTCGTTTGATTTATTGCCTGTTGTGAGATCAGTAAATCTTTTTGCACCTAATTCCATATCTTTTGAATTAAATGATAAAAATCTCCCTATATATAAACTTGAGTCGGTTTGTAGAGTGAACAATATAAAAACTGAGAGCCACACCAGCTATGGTGATACTGTTAGCACCATGAAGCTAGGAGAGTTGTTAGCTAAGAAAGCTCCTGAAGTTTTTAAGGCATCTTTAGCGTTAAGAAGAAAATCTGACGTACTTCCTAAACTTCAATCGACACCAATATTTTGTTGGATGGAAGCCTGGAGACAGGCAAAAGTCTACAGCGGAACATTTCTTGGTGAGGGAGTTTTTCCTGGTTGGTACCTTACTTATGATTTACGTAAGTCACCAGAGGAAATCCTAAGCGTTTTAAACGACACTGACGCATTTAAAAAAGAATTGGATGCATCACCTAAATGGTGCAGAACCCAAAAGGCAAATCGTTCACCTCTTTTAATGGATAAGAAATATGCTCTTAATGATGATGTTTATAAAAACTTGGGAATGAAAGAATTAGAGAGAAGACAAAAAGTTATAAGTCAAAATAGAGAGGAAATATTAAATAAAATTAAGACAATTCAACAAGACAGACTAGATGAAAAAATGGAAAATGATCAACGAAAATTAGAGCCTGAGCAAATGATATACAAATTAAATCCATCTATTGAGGAGAGAAAATTAATGGATGCATTTAATCTAGCGGAAACAAATGACGAAAAGAAAAAGATATTTAATAAATTTAAAAGAGATGAAATAAAGACTTTAGCTGAAATGGTTATTTATGAGGAACATACTGAAGAAGATTTTATTAAGATATTAAGTAAAAGAGATTACACAAGAATAAAAAAAAGAATAGCGAGTTTTATTCTTAATAATGATGGTGACGACTCAGTATTTACTAATATACCGGCACAGTTTGCAAGGCTTGATACTTTAAAGCTACAAGCTGAAAATGATGAAGATGAAGAAAAAATGAAAAAATTAATTAAACTCGATAAGTATCTTTTTAATATGCAATCAAATTACGAAAAATATATTTAGATATATGAAAACAAGAATTTATTATCATTTTAAAAAAAGTATTAAAGGTAGAATTAAATACATGAAGCAAATGGAGGATTATTTTACTTACAAAGAACTTTATAGACAAACAGAGTATAAATTACTATTCAGATTACCCTTAACAACTTTAATGCTTTGGCTCATAAATTTACCTACAAATATTTTAAACTATTTCTATTATCTAAAATACAAGCGTGATTATGAAAGAGCTGTGGTTGATGTTGAAATAATGAGAAAATATATCGATGAGGAAGATAAGAAAGAAAAGTTAAATAGATTAAAGCAAGAATACTCTGAATTAATGGATGAAGTGACACCATATCTAGCTAAAAGTAATAAACATCTTCATAAAGATAACAATGACAAATATCATTAAGTTTCATAATAAAAAAGAGTTAGAAAATTCAATTACAGAAATTCGAATAGAAGAAATTAGAGATTATGAAAATAATGAATTTTATTATTATATTTATTGCGTCAAAGATACAGGTGAGAGAATTGAAGTTGGTAAATCTGAATGCAAGCCTCAATGTTATAAACAGGTATCTATTTATAAATAAGCTACAGGTTGACTTTAAACTTTAAATAATTATCTATATGTCATGGCTGAACTTAAAGAAATAACTGACGAAACCTTTGAAACTTTTTTAAAGGAAGATGATAAAATCAGAATCATAAAATTAGGAGCTGAGTTCTGTGGGCCTTGTAAGGCTAGTAGAGAACCCGTTTCAATTGTTGCAGAAAAGCTAAAAGACCAATGCGAAATCGTTGAGCTGGATATTGAAAAAGCATTAAACACAGCGCAATCATTAAATTGCAGAGCAGTGCCGTTATTTGTAAAATTTAAAGGTAAAAAAGAAATTTCAAGAAAACCAGGTTGGTCAGATGTTCAAACTTTTGAAACATGGGCCAAAGAAACTCAATAATTTTTTTTTAGTAAATATCCCATCCAGTATAAACTACCTGTTGCCAACCATAGTGTTTTTGACTTACTTGATTGAATAACTTCCTCAAAACTACTTCGTATTTCTGATTTTATTTTAAGCTTATCAGCTACAGCTTTGAGTTTTTCCTTTGGAATGAAATTATTCTGTTCTGGGTTATCTAAGAAATAAAGTTTTTTAAACTTGCCTTTAAAAGGCTTTAGGAAAGATACTGGATCTTTTGAGTTGATCATACTTATAACGGCATACTTATTCTTAAATTTAAATTCATTCATAACCTTAACTAACCTTTCAGATTGCTGAGCATTATGAGCTCCGTCTAGTATGAGCTTATCTTTTGAATTCAAATTTCTTAATAATTTTCCTTTTCTTACGATCTGAAGTCTGCCTTTAATATCTACTTTTAATAAACCTTTTTTTATAGTGTTGATAGGAATGTTATTGTCTAAAGCAAGTTTAATAGCCGGTGCCATGTTTTCATACATATAGTCACCAATTAAATTGGATTTTATTTGAAAACAGTAAAGATTGTCTTTGTAGAAATATCTTTTATTTTTCTTAATTATTTTAAAATCTGAACCATAAAAGAACTTATCAGAACGATTATTTCTTAAGTTATATTTGATAAGTTTTAAAACTTCAGGGTCTTGTTTGCTCACATAGACTGCTGATTTTAAAAAAGATGTTTTTTCAAAAACTATCTCTTTAAGTGTTTTAAAGTTTCTTTTCTTTGTTTTTGTCCAGTTAAGATGATCCCACGAAATAGGACTTATAATATGATAATTAGGTTTATTAAATAGAGCCCGCATTCCATCTAGTCTTCCAAATAAACCAAACTCACCAATTGCCCAGTCTAATTTGAGATCTTTGATAAATATTCCAAAAGCAATAACTAATTTTTCAAAGTGCGTTAAGTTTTTATATTTAGCCACTTTAATTAAGATATTTTTTAATTTGTTTAGTTTAATAAATTTTTGATTATGTTCGAATCGTTCCGTAATTGAAATTAAGTGAGGAGAGTAGGTGGCTGCGTACTTTTGTCTGTGTTGTATAAGTATGGATTTAAAGATTTGTATTATTGAATTTTTAGCAGAAGTGCCATTAACAGTAAGGTATTTAATATCAAGTCTATGAGTAATTTTTAGTCTTTTAATTACTTTTTTAATTCTAGTTAGACCTAGTCTAATTTTATGTTGATTAAGAGTTAAAAGTTTTTCTATGTTGATTTGTTTATTAGGCGATTTCTCTAATAGATCTATTGATCGTGACATTGCTTCTATCCTGTGCTTCTTCTTTTTCTTTTTCTTTTAATTTTAGAAGTATAGATAGAAGATTGTAAATTTCATCTCTTAATTTATGTCTTGGAATTATTTTATCAATTTGACCATGATCAAAAACCCATTTACTTTTTTGCACGTCATCGCTTAATTTTTCTCTAATATTTTGCTCTATAACACGCTTCCCGCTGAAGCCCCATAAATAATCATCAGACTCAGAATAAATTTGATCTGCGACTGAGGCAAAACTAGCAGTGGTTCCCCCTAAGACCGGACCAGCAGCTATCGAAAATGTAAGTATATTTTTCTTTTTAAGTTCAAGCATTGCAATTGTCATTCTTCCCATTTGTTGCAAACTTAGAATACCAGTTTGCATACGCATACCTCCAGAAGTAATAAACATTACAAAGGCTTTATGATTATTTTTTATCGCATGTTCAGCAGCGTTTAAAAAACATTCTCCAACTCGAGGTGAAACACTGCCTCCCATCCAAGAGAATGTCATTGAAACCGCTGTGATAGGTACAGCATTCAAAAATCCTGATGCTGCTGTCATAGTCTCATCTTCACCAGTTAATTCTTTAGCTTTTTTAATTCTGTCTTTATATTTTTTTGTATCTTCAAAAGTAATAGGATCCTCAGGCGGTCTTCCATAATCTAAAATTTGATAATCAGAGTCGTCAAAGAATAAATCAAATCTTTGTTTATTAGTTAGTGGATGTGGCTTGTTGCAAGAGGGACATACAAATAAATTTTTTGCAAAATCTTCTTTAATAGTAAGTTTTGAGCATGAGCAGTTGTGCCATAATGCATCATCTCTTTCAGCAGATTTTTTCTTAAAAAGAGATTTTAATTTTGGTTTAATAAAGCGACTGATCCAATTCATATACTTAAATTATTTTCTTTTTAAGATTATATACGGTTTGAAGCAATTTAGTGGCAGGATTTATCCTCATTTTGAGTGAATTAGTGATAGTTTTGCATAAAAGTGAACCAACTACCAGACCAGAGGCTGATTTAAAAGATGAAATCGTTGCGTCTGTAATACCGAAGCCAATCACAAGATTTTTCCTAGGATTGATTCTTTTAATCTTATTATAGTTCTCTAGTATTTTTTTTGGAGAGACTTTTAGTTTACTTCCAGTTGTGCCCAAAATGCTGATTAAATAATTCATGGAATCTGAGTCTCTAATAATTTTTTTCATTCTTTCTTTAGTTGTTGTTGGCGCAAGAAGTTGAACAAATACTATGGACTTTTTCTTACATTTCTTTGCAAAAATTTTATTTTCTGGCCAAGGCAAATCAACACAAATAATTCCACTCACTCCTGACTTTTTACAATCATTTAGGAATTTGTTTTCTCCGTATTGAAATATCATATTATAATAGCCCATAAGAATTACTGGTTTATTTTTCTCAGTTTTTTTAAAACTCTTTACAATTTGAAATGCATCCTTCATTTTGAAACCATTTTTAATTGCTCTATGAGAACTTGTTTGAATTTGTCCTCCATCAGCAACAGCAGTTGAGTGCGGGAAACCAAGTTCCAAAATATCGGCATGCTTAGCCAATGATTTTAAAATTTCTATACTTTTCTTTTTATTTGGATCAGAAGCTACAGTATATGTGATAAGAGCTGGCCTTTTTTCCTTCTTACAATTCTCAAAAGCTAATTGAATTTCTGATTTCATTCTGTGTAATAACCAAGTTTACTTTTAATTATACTTGAATCCTTCAAGCTATGTCCGCACGAATTTATGCATAACACTGTATCCTTACTTAATTTAGGTGCAATCTTGATTGCTTCTGCAAAAGCGTGACTAGGTTCTAGTGATGGTGAAATATTTTCAAATTTAGAAACAAGTTTATATGCATTAAGAGCCTCTTCATCAGTTGCGGAGGTGTATCTTGCTCGTTTTGTATCTTTTAAGAAACAATGTATCGCGGAAATTCCTGGATAGTCGAGTCCCGCAGAAATCGACTCGGTTTCTCCTATTTGACCATCAGCATCTTGTATTACATATTGAGCCGATCCATGTAGTATTCCAATTTTTGATCCATTGGTAAGAGGTGCTGCATGTTTTTTTGATTTTTTACTACCACCAGCTTCGACACCAATGAGTTCAACTTGCTTTTTATCATAATCAATAAACTCATTCCAAAACCCCAAAGCCGAACTCCCACCACCAATACAATTTAAAAGTTTTAATTTTTTTGGAATTTTTCCAAACTCTTCTTTTATTTGAACTATTAACTCTCTTGAAATTTGAGCCGCACTCCAAGCACAAATACGAATCCATACGGCAGGACCCACAGCACTCCCTACTACTAAATGTGTGGTGTCGCAATTGGCCACAAAATATCTCATGCATTCAGAGACAGCATCAACAAGCGTTTGACTTCCTGTAGTAACAGGAACAACTTCGGCTCCATACTTCTTCATGACATCAACATTTTTTTGCTGACGCTTAATATCTACTAACCCCATAAAAATTTTAACTTTTAATCCGAGCATCTTTCCAACCATTGCTAAATTTTTTCCATTCATCCCTGCACCTGTGTCCGTACAGACATATTTTTTACCAGCACGTCTTGCCATTAAGCAGTGTACTAAGACATTATAAACTTTGTGAGCTGTGCCTGGATTCTCCGATACAACCTTAGCCCAAATTTGTGCACCACCTAAGTAATCTGTTAAATTATCGAGACGGATCAGCGGCGTAGGTGAGCCAACATAGTTTTTAAAATAATCATCTCTTTCTTTTAAAAAGCTCTTATCTTTTCTGAGTTTTTCGAAGAGTTTAGTTAAATCATCTATAGGTTTTTTTAGAGTCTCAGGAACAAAATTTCCTCCAAATTTACCACCCCACATACAATTTTTATCATATTGATCAATTAGAGGAATACCTTTTTTAATTTTTAAACTCATTTACTTTATCTATAAATTTTTTGATTTTAAGATGATCTTTGTATCCTTTTAAATTTTCTTTTTCTAGTCCTGAAGAAAGATCTAAGAAATTAAACCCTAATTGACAATATTCTTGAACATTTTCAAGATTAATTGCACCAGCTAAACCAAATTTTTCACCCTTTGGAAGTTTGGAGAGTAAGTTTTTAGGAATACTTTGCGATTTTTCCATAGATGTTGAGTCAAATAAGATTAGATCTGCTATATCTTCATAATTTTTACATAGACCAACATCCTTTTGTTCTTTTATTTTTATAGCTTTAATAACTTTAATTCCCATATTTTTAATTTCTTTTACTCGCGCACTTGTCTCAGAGCCGTGAAGTTGAATGTAGTCAAAGTTTCCTAAAATATTTTCTCGCATAAAGTCATTAGTTGGATCTACGCAAACACTTACATAATGAGATGTTTTAGGATTAAATTTTTTTAAAACACTAATATCTTTTAAATCTGTATTCCTTGGTGATTTGTCGTAAAAAACAAATCCAAGCATATTGATTTTTAAAGCAATACATGTCTGCAAATCTCTAGTTGGATTTAGACCACAAATCTTAATTTTCATTATTTTAATTCTTTAATTAATCTAGAAATATTTTTTTTGATATTTCCTTGAGAAGCTGAAGTAATTGATCTTCCTAGAACTAAAGCAGTGCTTCCTTTTGCAAAAGCTTCTTTAGGACCCATAATTCTTTTTTGATCTCCAGCGCTGTCACCTTTAAGACGGATGCCCGGAGTAACTATTTCACCTTTGAATATTTTTTTTACAAACTTTAAATCTGATCCTGCACAAACAATTCCATGACATTTACAAAATTTAGCCATAAGCGCCTGCTTTTTAATCAATTCAGTAATAGATTTTGTGTAGCCTATTTTTTTAATAGAAGTATTTGATATGCTAGTTAAAACAGTCACTAATAATATCTTCAGCTTAGGAAGGATTTTTTTTGCAGTTTTAACAACTGTTTTTACTGTTTCTTCACCCGCATTAGCATGCACTGTAATATAATTTATATTTTTAAGGTCTTTTAATGATTTTAAAGCTTTCGAACAAGTTTCAGGAATATCATTAGCTTTAATATCCAAAAAGATTTTTTTTCCTTTTAGTTTCGAAATAAATTTACGACCATCTTTGGAATAAAAAAATTCCAATCCAAATTTATAACCAATGTCTAATTTACTAGTTTGTGTCTGAGAAATTATTTTTTTGGCTTGATTGATGCTACTAGTGTCTACAGCTATAAATATTTTTGGTTTTTTCATTCGTTAATTATTTTATTTAAATTTTTTGACGGTTTAAATCTTATCTTAAACCGTTCAGGTTTGTAAATTAATTCATTTGTTGAAGGATTTCTAGCATTGAAATTCTCTTTTAATTTTTTACAGTACCAA
>Ga0181422_1000322_pt1 | contig 15613 bp, 15 predicted proteins | sample 45SPOviralmetaG_FD_130147 | JGI IMG/M metagenome (GOLD analysis project Ga0181422, IMG submission 130147) | Marine viral communities from the oligotrophic San Pedro Time Series (SPOT) site, San Pedro Channel, CA, USA - 45 SPOT_SRF_2013-07-18 | ecosystem: Environmental > Aquatic > Marine > Strait...
TAGGTATAAAGAAAACTTATCTAATATTAACGGTGATCTTAGGCCAGGAATAGTCCATAGGATTGATAAAGACACAAGTGGATTGTTGGTGGTTGCTAAAGATAATTTAGCACATGCTAATTTAGGAATTCAATTTAGTAAACATACCATTAAAAGAAAATACCTTTGTCTTGCATGGGGAATATTGAGGCCTCTTAATGGAAAAATTAGTACATTAATTACTAGAGACAAAACAAATCGTCAATTAATGAGAGTGAGTGATATTAATGGTAAAAAGGCAATAACTAATTATAAAACTATTAAAGTTTTTAACGTAAAAAATATTCCAAAAATAAGTTTAATCGAATGTGAATTAGAGACAGGAAGAACTCACCAAATTAGAGTTCATTTAAAATATAAAGGTGCTTCTTTACTTGGCGATAAACAGTATGGGAAAAAAAATATTAAGTTTAAAAAAATTAATGAAGAATTTTTCGTAAAATTAAATAAATTAACAGGTCAGGCTTTGCATGCAAAAACACTTGAATTTGTTCACCCCAAAACCAAAAAATTGATGAATTTTAATTCAGATTTACCAAAAGAATTTAAGAACATATTGAGTTTGCTAGAAAATTTAAACAGTTGAAATTAAAAATTTCATATATAAATAAATAATTATGAGTGAAAAAAATCAAATTAGTAATTTACCTATTCCATCAGTTGGAGGTTTATCTATCTATTTGGCGCAGATTAAAAAATTTCCCATGCTGGATGCAGAGGAAGAATATATGTTAGCAAAAAATTGGAGAGAGAATGGCAATTTAAAAGCTGCACATAAATTGGTAACAAGTCATTTAAGACTAGTTGCTAAAATTGCGATGGGTTATCGTGGATATGGTCTCCCGGTAAATGAATTAATTTCAGAAGGAAATATTGGTTTAATGCAAGCAGTTAAAAAATTTGATCCTGATAAAGGTTTTAGATTAGCAACATATGCGATGTGGTGGATTAAAGCTTCCATACAAGAGTATGTTTTAAGATCATGGAGCTTAGTTAAAATGGGGACAACCACAGCACAAAAAAAACTTTTTTTTAACCTTAAAAAACTCAAGAATCAGATTGCTCCCGGACAAGATGGTGATTTAAAAGATGATCAAGTTAATGAGATTTCAAAAAGACTAAATGTAGAGTCTCATGAAGTTGTTAATATGAATAGAAGAATGATGGGACAAGAGAAGTCTTTAAATGATCCTATTAAAAGTGGAGAGACTGATGAGTGGCAGGACTGGTTAGTCGACGACAGCTTAGATCAAGAGTTGATAATTTCACAAAAACAAGAATATGATGATAAAAAAGAATTATTGAATAGTGCAATGAAAATCCTGAATGATAGAGAAAAGGAAATTATTATTGCCAGAAGACTTTCTGAAGAACCTGAGACATTGGAAGAATTAAGTAAAAAATATAAAATCAGTAGAGAAAGAATTAGACAAATAGAAACTAAAGCTTTTGAAAAACTACAAAAGTCTATGATCAATGCGAGTAAATCCAAAAATTTGTTACCTGCAAATTAGTTTTTAAAAGGATCTTCAACTAGAATAGTATCATCTCTCTCAGGGCTAGTAGAAATACTAGATATTCTTGCTCCAATAAAATCTTCTAGGGAGTGGACATATCTTAAAGCTTTATCTGGTAAATCTTTTAAATTTCTTATTCCTTGAGTCTTAGTTTTCCATCCAGGAAAGGATTTATAAATAGGCTTTATATTGAATTGATCCTCTGATGCCGCAGGTAAATAATCTATTTTTTTTCCATTTAACTCGTACCCTACACACATTTTAATTTCATCTAATTCATCTAAGACGTCCAATTTTGTCAGAGCTATTCCATTTATGCCTGAAATTTTAATTGTTTGTCTAACTAAAACTCCATCAAACCAGCCACATCTTCTTTTTCTTGCAGTTACAGTTCCAAATTCTTTTCCTCTTCTACCTAAACTTTCTCCAATCTCGTTGTCTAATTCTGTTGGAAACGGTCCACTGCCTACTCGTGTTGTGTAAGCTTTTGTAATTCCTAAAACATAATTGATTTTATCTGGACCAGATCCTGAGCCAGTCGCCGCCATCGCAGGCACAGTGTTTGAAGAAGTGACATATGGATATGTTCCATGGTCAACATCTAAGAGTATTCCTTGAGCTCCCTCAAATAATATTTTTTTTCTTTCATTATTAAATTGATCAAGTTTTAACCAAACAGGTTTTGCAAAACTTAAAATTTCTGGTGCAACTTTTAATAGTTCGTCTTTAAGCTTATCTTTTTCATAAATTTTTTTATTTAATCCTTTTCGTATCGCATTATGATGTAATAAAACATTTTCTAATCTATTATCTAAATTTGTTTCTGATCTTAAATCCATAACTCTTATAGATCTTCTACCAACTTTATCTTCATAACATGGTCCAATACCTCTTCTTGTAGTTCCGATCTTTCCTTTACCAGCTGCATTCTCTCTTATTTCATCCATTTCTTGATGAAATGGTAATATTAATGATGCTGACTCTGAGATCATAAAGTTTTCCGGATTTACGTCTATCCCTTGCTTTTTTATATCTTCTATTTCACTAAGGAGTGCCCAAGGATCGATGACCACTCCATTCCCTAAAACCGATATTTTACCTTTTCTGACGATACCTGAGGGTAATAGTCTTAATTTAAATACCTTTTTATCGATGACTAAAGTGTGGCCAGCGTTATGCCCTCCTTGAAATCGGACAACAACATCTGCCTCGCTTGAAAGCCAATCAACTATTTTTCCTTTGCCTTCGTCTCCCCACTGTGATCCTACAACAACTACATTTTTCATTATCTAAATTTTCTATTTAAGTTAATTGAATTTAAGTGATTAATTGGACCGTTTCCTTTTCCTAAATTTATATTTGATTTTATTGCTTCATTAACATATTTAATTCCAAGCTCACAAGATTTAATCAGATCTTTTCCACATGATAAATATGTTGCTATTGCAGAGGATAATGTGCATCCAGTTCCATGAGTATTTTTTGAACTGTATTTTTTACTCTTAAATATTTTAATAATTTTCTTATTCATTAAAATATCATTCATTTGTTTTGATTTTAAATGTCCGCCTTTGATCAAAACATTTTTTGCTCCTAAGCTTATTAATTTTTTTCCTGCATTTATCATGTCATTCACAGAATTAATTTTAATACTAGTTAAAATTTCTGCCTCTGGAATATTTGGTGTTATTAATAAAATTTTTTTAATTAATCTTTTTTTTAAATGAATAATCGCAGTATTATTTACAAGTCGTGTTCCTCCTTTAGCAACCATAACAGGATCGAGAACTATTTTTCTAATTTTAATCTTATTCAAAGATTTTATTACAGCTTGTATCACTTGCTTTGAATGCAACATTCCTATTTTTATTGCATTAGGTTTAATATCTTTAGCTGAAACTTCTATTTGTTTAGATATTTCATTTGGATTTATTGAAATTATTGATTTTACTCCAGTAGTATTTTGAGAGGTAACTGCTGTGATAGCGGTCATTGCGTAACTTCCCAATGATGTAATTGTTTTTATATCTGCCTGAATACCAGCACCTCCGGAAGAGTCTGAACCTGCAATAATTAAAATTTTTGATCTTGGTTTCATTTTTTTAATGAATTGTTTTTTTAATTATGTGAATACACTTATTCATCAAGGAATGACTGAATGACTCACACATTATTCTTATTTTAGGCTCTGTACCTGAAGCTCTTACTAACAATCTACCTTTATTTTTTATCAATCGATTTGCTTCATTAATAGCTTTTTTACACTTACGAGAATTTATAATTTTTTTATCTTTTACTTTAATATTTAAAAGTTTTTGAGGTACTGATTTGTACACTTTAAATATCTCGCTTGCCAAATTGCCTTTCCTTAATGCAAATAGTGTTTCTAATGCAACTAATAAGCCGTCGCCAGTCGTTGCAAATTTACCTAAAATTATGTGTCCTGATTGTTCACCTCCTAAATTATAGTTATATTTCTTCATCATCTCTTTTACGTATCTATCACCAACTTTCGATCTCTTAAAATTTATTTTCTCTTTTAAAAAAAATTTTTCTAAGCCATAATTTGACATTAGTGTTCCAATTACTCCACCTTTTAAAATTTTTTTTCTTTTCCATCTTTTAGCAATCATAGCAATGATTTGATCCCCATCGATGATCTGTGATTTCTCATCACACATAATTACTCTATCAGCGTCGCCATCAAGGGCAATACCAAGGTCTGCTTTATGTTTTTTAACATACTTTCTTAAAACTTCTGGAAATGTTGATCCACAATTATAGTTTATATTAAGGCCATTAGGTTTTACACCAATCGTAAAGACTTGTGCTCCTAAATTAGACAGTATTTTTGGTGCAGATTTGTACCCAGCACCATGTGCACAGTCTACTACTATACGCATACCTTTTAGGCTGAAATCACTTGGAAAGTTATTTTCTAAAATTTTAATATATTTATCATTACCGTCTTCTAATCTTTTCACTCTACCAAGTGATTTTGGTTCTGATAAGTGACTTATAGTTTTAGTATCAATTAAATTTTCAATTTTTTTTTCAATTTTGTCAGACAATTTCATTCCATCAGGTCCAAATAATTTTAGTCCATTATCATGAAAGGCATTATGAGATGCGGTAATCATTATTCCTAGGTTTGCTCTCATTTTTTTGGTAAGCATTGCTAAACCATTAGTTGGCAATGGACCTAATGTAAATATATGCATCCCAGCTGAGGCCAGACCTGATACTAATGCTGGCTCAAGTGTATACCCAGATAATCGTGTATCTTTAGCAATAATAGCAACTTGTTTCTTTTTCTTGAGATTTTTAAAATATGTACCCGCGGCTAAACCAAATTTAAAAAACTTTTCACCATTTATATTACCAATATTAACTGTACCTCTAATACCATCAGTTCCAAAATATTTTTTTTTCATTTATTTAATAAAGTTTCAAATACTAATAATCCTTGTTTAACTTCTTCAACATTGTGTACTCTAAAAATTCTAATTCCTTGTGACAAAGAGAAAATTATTGAAGATAATGTTCCTCCAATTCTTTCTGTCGTATCATATTTTCCAGAAATTTGATTAATAAATCTTTTTCTGGATGTACCAAGTATTATAGGAAAACCAAGTGAATGAAATATGGAAATCTTATTTAAAATCATCAAATTATGTTTCAACTTTTTTCCAAAACCAATTCCGGGATCTAGTATTAATTTATTTTTATGATTGGCCTTTTTAAATTTTTTTATTGCATCCTCAAAAAAATCATAAATATCCAAGAGAACGTGATTATACGAGGGATTGATCTGCATGGTTTGAGGTGTTCCTTGCATATGGTGTATTATTTTCCATAAATTTTTATTTTTAATAGAATCGAAAGATTTTGGATCAAATTTAAAACACGAAACATCATTAATAATATCTGCTCTATTTTTAATTGAAAAGTTCATAACCAATGATTTTCTTGTGTCAACTGAAAGTAAAGTTTTAGGAAATTTTTTTTTAAATTTTTTTATAACTTTTTTAACCCTTTGTAGCTCATTTTTTTGAGAGATTATTTTTGATCCGGGTCGTGTTGACTCACCTCCTATATCGATAATATCTGCCCCTGCCGTTATCATACTTTTTATTTTTTGATTTGCTTTTTTAAGAGAATTAAATTTTCCTCCATCAGAAAAACTATCAGGGGTCATGTTTAAAATACCCATTATTAAATGATTTTTTTTTCTTAAAAATTTTCTTTTTGCTGTTATTTTTTTAATATCTACCAATATTTTTTTTCTAATTGTTAAAGGTAGTTTGTTAATGTTTTTAATATATATTGTTTTAGAAATTACCTTTTTTTTATTCCTTATAAAAATTTCGATTTGGTTAAAAGAAATCAAATTATTACCACCTAATGGAAAAGCTAATTTTTTTTTAACTAATTTTTTGGATATAGTCCCATAGAAAAAATTACACGCACGAGTGTAATATTTTCTCATATTTGCTAGATTGCTGGTTTAGGTTTTAATCCTAGAGATCCAAGCGCTGAAGACGTTTTTCCATCATCCTCATTTTCATCTTTAAATGATCTGGTTGGCTTTATATTTTTTAGAATTAAATCTCTTATCTCATCCCCTGAAAGTGTTTCGTAAATAAGAAGTGCTTTAGCAAGTTTATGTAAATCATCAATTTTTTCTGTTAAAACTTTTCTTGCTCTTTCATAACCTTTATCTACAATTTTTTTTACTTCTATATCTATTTTTTTCGCAGTCTCCTCTGACATATTTTGTTGTTTAGTAACTGATCTACCTAAAAAAACCTCCTCCTCATTTTCTCCATATGCAATAGTTCCTAGTTCAGTACTCATACCGTACTTTGTAACCATATTTTTAGCCATTTTAGTTACCATATCTATATCTGATGATGCTCCTGAAGTAACTTTATCATGACCAAAAATTATTTCCTCTGCAATTCTACCACCCATAGCCACAGCTATATCAGAGTGCATTTTTTCTCTGGTAACCGACAATTGATCTCTTTCAGGCAATCTCATAACCATTCCTAATGCTCTTCCTCTCGGAATTATAGTTGCTTTATGAATTGGATCAGAAGCTTTTTCATTTAAAGCTACTATTGCGTGCCCACCTTCATGATACGCCGTAAGTTTTTTTTCGTCCTCGGACATAACCATAGATCTTCTTTCAGCTCCCATCATTACTTTGTCTTTAGCTTCTTCGATATCTGACATTGTTACAACTCTTTTATTTTTTCTAGCGGCTAATAAGGCTGACTCATTAATTAAATTAGCTAGATCGGCGCCAGAAAAACCCGGCGTCCCTCTAGCAATTGTTCTTAATTTTACATCGGGTCCAGTGCTAATTTTTTTAACATGCACCTTCAAAATGGCTTCTCTTCCAATTATATCTGGATTGCCGACAACAACTTGTCTATCAAATCTTCCTGGTCTTAATAAAGCTGGGTCTAATACATCAGGTCTGTTTGTTGCAGCAATTAGAATAATCCCTTCATTGGTATCAAAGCCATCCATCTCAACTAGTAACTGGTTAAGAGTTTGCTCCCTCTCATCGTTTCCTCCTCCTAAACCTGCTCCTCTACTTCTTCCGACTGCATCTATTTCATCAATAAAAATTATACATGGTGAATGTTTCTTTCCCTGTTCGAACATATCTCTCACTCTAGATGCTCCAACTCCTACAAACATTTCTACGAAGTCTGATCCTGAAATAGAAAAAAAAGGAACGTTCGCTTCACCAGCAATGGCCTTCGCTAATAAAGTTTTACCTGTTCCTGGAGGGCCTATTAAAAGTGCACCCTTTGGTATTTTTCCTCCTAAACGACTAAATTTTTTTGGATCTTTTAAAAATTCAACAATTTCCTCAACCTCTTCTTTTGCCTCTTCGACACCTGCAACATCATTAAATGTAACTTTACCTTGTGCTTCATTCAATAACTTTGCTTTTGATCTTCCAAATCCCATTGCACCACCTTTTCCTCCTTGCATCTGGCGCATAAAGAAAATCCAAACACCTATAAGTAAAAGCATAGGGAACCAAGATAATAAGATTCCTAAAAGAGATGGCATTTTATCCTCTAGGGGTGTTGCCACAATACTCACTCCTTTAGATGAAAGTGTATCAACTAATTCTGGATAGTTAGGAGAATAAGTTTTAAATGTTTTACCATCTGACAATACTCCGGAAATGTTGTTTCCTTGAATTTGAACTTCTACTACTCTTCCGGCTTCAACCTCATTTAAAAAATTAGAAAATGGTAATGAACTCCTTTCAGAGTTAATTTTTTTTGGATCTTGAAACATGTTGAATAATCCAACAGATAGCAAGACTATAATGACCCACATTATCAAATTTTTTATATTCATATATATTTCAAATAATCATTTAAATTATTTTAACAAGTATATTTTATCATTTAATAAGGTGTAAATACGACAAAAAGTGACAAATTTACTTAGAAAGTTTAATTTGCTCAGCTTTTAAGCATAAATTTTTACCTTTTTTAAAAAAAATACATCCTCCAAGAGTAGTCTTTTCAAAGCCACTTTGACCTAATTGAGTTATTAAATTATTTACTTTTTTAGCTCTTAAATCATAGTAATTTTTCCTTAAAATTTTAACCGATTTATTAATTAAAGCTATTTTTGTATCTTTACTGAGATCGTTATATTTTTTGATATTAATAAAGATATATTTGTCGTTTTTTTTAATCAAATTTTTGAAGACATTATTCAAATATGTCTCCAGAGTTGTTTTACTTGAAGATAAATTTTGAATAGATCTAAAAATTTGTTCATATTTGATGCCACTCTTTTCAAGTGGTCTCTTTAAATTTCGTACTTTTGTTCTAAGAAATTTTTTATTTTTATTGGATGGATCTTTTATATATGTTCCAAAAACATTCTTGGATATTTTTTTTAAAACGTGCTTTTTAATATCCAGTAAAGGTCTACAAAGATTAACTTTGTTACTAATTTTTCTAATTGGTTTCATGGCTGATAACCCATTTAATCCACTTCCTCTGGAAAGTCTTATTAGAAAAGTTTCAACTTGATCCTCTAAATTATGCGCTGTAAGAAGAATGTTTGCTTTTTTTTTCTTACAATATCCTAAAAGAATATCATATCTGGCATTTCTAGCTTCCGATTGAATATTTTTGACAATTTTCTTTTTATTATTGAAAATTTTTAAGTTTATATTTTTCTTTTTTAAAAGTTTTTTTACTTTTTGTGCTTCCTGATAAGAATTTTTTCTTATATTGTGATTAATTAACACATAATGAAATTTTGTTTTTTTTAAGAATGAATACGCTTTTGTTAAAGCAACTAGAGCCAGGCTGTCTGGGCCTCCAGATACAGCAACCACATAATTATTTTTTTTTAATACATCTAATTTACTTTTAAAATTTAAAAATATAATTGATAAATCTTGGAAATCTTTAAAACCGTTTTTAAGATTTACATTTGAATTTTTTTTGCTCATATTGAGCTTTTTGTAACACAGACTTGTTTGCTTTTGGATATTCTTTTTTAATGCCTAATATCATTTTACATCCTTGATCTTTTTCACCAAGTTGAACCATGGTTATGCCTAACTTCAAAAGATTGTCTGGAGCTTTATTGCTTTTAGGGTAATTTTGATATCCATCAAGATAAGCTGTAGCTGCATCAGAGTATAGCTGTCTAATTCTAAAAGTTTCTCCATACCAATATTGAGCGCTTCCTGCTAAATCATGATCTTTATTTTTATCTATAAATTCTTTAAGAGCAAATTCAGCTGTTTCATAATCTCCAATTTTCATAAAACTAACTGCAAATTCATATTGTTCCTCTGCTGGCTTGTTAGGAAGTAAAGATTCTCTATTCTCAGGTTCTTCTGCAATAACTGTTTGTGTTGTTTCGACTGAGTTGATTTGTTGGTCTTTTGGTAAATTTGAAGTTTGATAAGCTGGCGCAGCGCCAAAATCTTGTGGTTTAGCTGTGCCTGGCAGAGATGATTTTTTTTCTTTTTTCTTACTAACCTTAACTGGATCACTCTCCAAATCAGAGAAGCGTAGTTGTGTATCAGATTGAATTTTTGTAACTCGAGTAGACAACTTATCTAATTTAAAATTTACCTCTTCAAATTTATTTGTAAGTTCTCTAAATTGATCCTCTATCTCGTTTAATTTTAAAAGATGTTTGGTCATTATTTCTTCATTAAGACCATCTGAATTAATTGTGCTAGATGATTTTAAAGTAACAACCTCTGATTTTTGATAGACTGCCTTCTCTAATGTTTTAAGGTCTTTTGTTATAACTTGAATTTGATCTGAGATAGCCTTTAAATAAATTTCTTCTTCCTCAGCAAAAATTGACATTGTGGATAGTAAAAAAATACCTGTTAAAAAAAATACATAAAATTTCAATTTAATAATCATGAGTCATTTCTTAATTTCATAAAATGGCAAAAAAAAGACCCCTTAAAATCACTTCTAAGGGGTCTTAATATTCTTTTAATATATAATTAATTGACTTTAACAGTAACTGATCTTCTGTTTTGAGACCAAGCTAACGGTGTGCCAGCTGGGTTAATAGGTTTTTCCTTACCATAACTGATAACAGAAAGCCTAGTTCCAGAAATTCCGTAAGTCATCAAATAATCTCTAGCGGCATTAGCTCTTCTTTCACCTAGTGCCAAGTTATATTCTCTTGTTCCTCTCTCGTCGGCGTGACCCTCAATAGTTACATTAAGACTTTTATTTTTTCTTAAATAAGTCGCTTGCTTTCTTAAAGTCTCTCTTGCAGCCGTTGTAAGAGATGATTTATTTGTAGCAAAGAAAACTCTATCAGGAACTCCTGAGGCTAAGTATTCAACAGTTTCTTTCCCTGTGTAAACATCGCCATCAACATTGCCTGATCTTTTAGCCGTAGAACATGCACTTAAAATTAAAGTAGCAAAGATAACTAGTAATATATTTTTTAAATTCTTATTAAACATCATTTTTTCCCCTGGGTTTGTAAGTTGGTTTATTTCAAATTATTTAGTGATATTCAAGTGTATTTTACTCAATTTATAAGGTTATTTTGATAAAAGAGAGGACCAAGATGGGTCTGAGGCATCAGTTTCTGTTTTTAGCCTTTTTTCATTATAACCTGTAATATCAATGGACCATAATTTTGCTGAGAAACCCTCCCCCTTTGAGCCTGACTTTGTTTCTCTATAAAAAACTAAAACTCTTCCATTCGGAGACCAAGAGGGTGCCTCTTGATAATAATTTTCTGTCAATAATCTCTCTCCAGTTCCATCTGTTCTCATAACACCAATGTAAAATCTACCTTTTCGCATTTTTGTGAAAGCTATTAAATCACCCCTAGGGGACCAAACTGGAGTTCCGTAGATTCCGTTTCCGAAAGTAACTCTTTTTACCCCACTTCCGTCACTTCTCATTACATAGATTTGTTGTAACCCACTTCTGTCAGAATTAAACGCAATGAATTTTCCATCTGGTGAGAATGACGGAGATGTATCAATAGATGAATGATTTGTTATTCTTTCAACAACTCTTGAGTCTAAATCCATTGTGTATATATCTGAGTTACCATCTTTAGCAAAACTCATGACTATTTTTTTTCCATCCGGTGAAAATCTTGGTGCAAAAGTCATTCCTGGAAAATTTCCAACCACTTCTTGAGTTCCGGTTTCTATATCCAATAAGTAAACTCTAGGCATGTTTCTAAAATATGACATATATGTAACCATCTGATTTGTGGGATTAAATCTTGGTGTTAAAACTAATTCTGTGCCTAAAGTAAGATATTTGGTGTTCGCTCCATCTTGATCCATGATAGCAAGTTTTTTAACTCTCTGTTCTTTAGGGCCGCTTTCAGCAACATAGATTATTCTTGTATCAAAATAACCCTCTTCACCAGTTAATCTTTCATAAATTTTATCTGCAATTATATGAGCTACTCTTCTCCAATTTGATGGGGTAGTAGTAAAGGCTAATGCCGTCATTTCTTTTGCGGCTGCTAGATCCCAAAGTCTAAATTCAACTTTTAATTTTCCATCTTTAACCAAAAGTTTACCTGTTATTAATGCTTGAGCTTTAATTAATCTCCAATCTTCAAATCTGGGTTTTAAATGAGCTATATCTGGTTTTTGTACAAAAGCTTCTTTTTTCAGAGGGTTAAATAAACCAGTGCCTCTAAAATTATCTTCTATTATTTTAGAAATATCTTCACCAAGTTCTTTAATTTTTATGCCCTCATAATTTTCTGATTTTATATCAACATGCAGAGGAGAAACTGCAATAGGTAAAGGATCTAAATTTCCTCTTGTAATATCAATTTCTATTAATGCAAAAGAGATATTTGCTAAAAAAAAATTTAATATAAAAACAAAAAAAATTTTTTTCATCTTACCCTTTTAACATTTCTGTTGGATTAAAATTTAATTGTAAATCTTTCCATTTATCGTAACCAGTTGGCGGTACTTTTAGTGGTTGACATAATCTTACAGCTCTTAAAGCGCTTTCAGCTAAAACCTTATAAAATTTTTGATCTGGCCTGTTCATCCTTTGATGATCTAGAATTTCGGATTTCATTATTGTTCCATCTTTTTTTAATTGAAGTTTAATTCTTACAAGTAAATCTTCTTCATATGGTAGACCTAAAGGTACGCTCCAACAACCAAAAATTTGTGCTCTTAAAGCATCTTCCTGAGAAAGTGTTAACCCCGTGGCGAATGAATTTTTTCGACTACTTTGACTTATTTTGTCTGATTTTTTTTGTTTAACGAACTCTTCTTCTTTTGCTTTATCTATTAATGCGGCTATTTGATTAGTATCGATTATCTCCTTTTTTTCAAATTCTGAGGCTTGTCTGATTTCAGGTTTTACTTCTTCGGGGTTTTGTTTTTTCTTAACTATTTTCTTTTCTTCTTCTACTTCATTAGGAAGTGGAATTCGATCTGGTTTTTCTTTAGCCTTAGCTGCCGGGGGCGCCTGTTCTGATACTAATCTTTCCTCCTCTTTTTTTTTAGTCTCCTCAATTGTTTTTCTAGCTTTGGGAGCATAAGGAATACTTGTTTTGTCTGTAATTTGTATTAATTCTACTGAAACTATTGGTGGAAGATCGATCGGTTCTCTAAGCATAAAAGGTAAGCTTAAAATAGTTAGTAGGACTAATACCGAGTGAAATGTGATTGAATAAATTAAACTTCTTATCATAACGCATTCTAATTTTTATAGGGCTCTGAAATTAAGGCCACTTTAGAAAAACCAGCCCCGGACAATGTTCCCATTACTTCTAAAACTCTACCGTAATTAATGTTTTTGTCACCTCTTACATAAATTCTTGTGTCAGTCCTATTTTTTGCTATAGCAAGCAATTTAGGTATCATTTTTTGATAAGTAACTTGGTGCTCTTGGATATAAATTTCACCTTTAGAATTTATACTTAAAGTTAAAGGTTCTTGGTCGTCTGGTAATGAGTCAGCGGAGGACTCGGGTAAATCAACTTGCACACCTACAGTCAATAAGGGTGCGGTAACCATAAAAATAATTAGAAGAACTAACATAACATCTACAAATGGAGTAACATTAATTTCGCTCATTGGTTCTTTTTTTGAGCGATTGAATTTGAAAGCCATTTTTAGATTATTGATAGGAATCTTTTTGAAAAGTTTTCTATTTTTGAAAAATATTTTTGAGTATCACTATTAAATTTATTATAAGCTACTACTGCAGGAATTGCTGCTAATAAACCTAAAGCAGTTGCAAACAGAGCTTCTGCTATACCAGGAGCAACTATTGCCAAGCTTGTGTTTCTAGATATGGCAATGGATTGAAACGAATTCATTATCCCCCACACCGTACCGAATAAACCAATAAATGGCGCAGTGGATCCCACTGTGGCAAGAAATGTAAAATTTTTTTCAACTTTTTTCATTTCATTATCGGTTGCAATTTCTAATATTCTACTAACTCTTGCAGCTTGTATGGCGGAAGATTGTCTTTTAGTTTTCATTAATTCTGCCATAGCAGTCTTGAAAATTAGCACTGCAGGATCTTTTGAGTTTGCTGGCAGGCTATTATTAAAACTTTCTGCTGATTTCGCTTTCCAAAACTTCTTCTCGAAGTCTTCAATTGATTTATTAATATTTTTAAATAACTTAAATTTATCAAATATTAATGCCCATGAAAAAATTGAACAAGCTATAAGTAAAATTATCACAAATTTTACAACAAAATCTGCTCTTAAAAACAGTTTCCATAAAGTAAAATCTGTTGCACCACCTAGTCCTACCGCTTGGGTTGCTATATCTTGTTCCATTAGTGTTGATTACTTTTAGAATGTGTCATGAATTTGGCGTTATTTGTTAATTTGGGTTTAATTTTCTTCAGTTAATCTTGTTTCACTGAAAAATCTTGCAATCAAAATAGCATCAGATTTGTTAACATCTTTTTTTTTTGCCAGTTGATTTGATAATTTTGGATACATTTCAATAGCTTTTGTTCTACTAGAGTCCTTAGAGGCATTAATTAATTCAAAATGTTTTTTCCACTTTGATGGTCTTACAAAGAAAATTGGTAAATTAAGAGCAGCACATATACCTTTAATCGCACCAAAAGTTTGCCCGAAATTAAACATGCTAGTTACTCCCTGGCCAGGCATAGCATTAACTTGTTCAACTACGACTGACACATCCTCATTATTGGCTATGTTTTCTTTTAATAAATTAACAAGAAGTGCACTATTTAATTGTCTTTTATTTTTTTTTCCCTCAGCCATCACAGGTATATCAAATATATTCAAAACCTTATTATTCTCCAATATCGCTATTGCTCCACTCAAACCAGGATCTATTCCAATAATCTTCATTACAAATTTTTTAGATTGGCGTTAGTAAAAATATTCTGGACATCATCCAACTCTTCCAAGGCAGTTAAAACTTCAATTATTTGCTCTCTTATGTAATCAGATAAATCTACATAACTTAAAGGTCTCCACTCTATCGATGAGTAGTTAATTTTATCAATTTTTTTTTCAAGTTCTGTTTTAATTTTGTAAAAATCTTCTTTTTCAGTGATTATCTCAAACACATCACTTAAGTTAATACAGTCCTTCGCCCCAGCATTAATCGCAATTTCAAATATTTCTTCTTCTTTTATTTTATCTTTAGAAATGTGAATAACACCAGTATTAGAGAACAAATGAGCTGTTGATCCTAATTCTCCTAATCTGCCACCATTTTTTTGAAGCACGGTTCTTATACTTGATGCAGATCTATTTTTATTGTCAGTTAGAGTCTCTATTATCAAAGCAACATTAGATGGTCCGTATCCTTCATATCTTAAACTTTCATAATTTTTATCTCCGCTAATTTCTGATTTGCTTATTGCTCTTGAAATATTTTCCTTTGGCATATTTGATTGTTTAGCTGCTTGGATGGCTGTCCTTAATCTTGGGTTCATATCAGGATCTTTATCTCCTAATTTTGCAGCAACAGTTATCTCTCTTGAAAGTTTAGAGAAGATTTTAGATCTCTCTTTATCAGCTCTACCTTTCTTATGTTTAATGCCTGCCCAATGTGAGTGTCCTGCCATAACTAATTAGCTAAACTACCTCCGTAAATTAATCTGGTAATTTTTTTTGCCAAACCAGTTTCATAATTTGTTTCAACGATTACTCCAGAAATAGTTCCTTCACCCATTGAAGGAAAGTGACTTGTTGCATCCTTATCCTTTAAAAATCTTTTGATTGAGTTTTCTTTATTCATTCCAATTACAGAATTATAGTCTCCGCACATACCAATATCTGTTTGATAGGCTGTTCCACCATCTAGAATACGAGTATCAGCAGTCGGAACATGTGTGTGTGCTCCAACAACACAAGTTGCATGACCATCAAAAAAATGACCTGCAGCCATTTTTTCACTTGTGATCTCACCGTGAAAATCTACACCTAAATAATCTACATCTTTTTTTAATTTTATTTTGTTACTAATTTCTTTAGCTGTTTTAAAAGCATCTTCTGTTTTCCTCATAAAA
>Ga0181422_1000324_pt1 | contig 15608 bp, 26 predicted proteins | sample 45SPOviralmetaG_FD_130147 | JGI IMG/M metagenome (GOLD analysis project Ga0181422, IMG submission 130147) | Marine viral communities from the oligotrophic San Pedro Time Series (SPOT) site, San Pedro Channel, CA, USA - 45 SPOT_SRF_2013-07-18 | ecosystem: Environmental > Aquatic > Marine > Strait...
AAATAGTAAAAGTGGCTAACTGTTTTTAACAAAAAAATAAGTGGCTAACTATGTGGCTAACCGCAAACACAAACCTATATATATCCTCATTTTTAGGGGTAAAATGTCAGGCTCATAACCTGAAGGTCGTAGGTTCAAATCCTACCCCCGCAACCAACTATTCAATAAAATCAATGACTTACACAACCTCAAAGATTTCGGTTTTTGAGGTTTTTTTGCGTTTTAAGCCTGATAACGATCACAGAGTGGCTAACAAAGTGGCTAACAGTCGTCAGGTTTATTTCCCTTTTTTTGAAATAATAGTTGCATAATAAGTATAATAGTGCATTATATAGGAATACGATTTGTTTTAGAGTGGGTAACATAAAAAAGTCTAAAATAAAAAAGTGGCTAACTTTAAAGAGGAGAAAAAATCATGCAGAACAAACATAGAACAATTTCACAGATAATTTTGGGAGCAAACTAATGGAACTCAAGGATATGACAGATCAAGCTAAGTGGGATGTTTTTAAAGGCGATTTACATGGCAGTTCATGGAAGTGGGTTGCAAGATATGACGGCAAAGTTATTTCTACATTTCCTATTAAAAGGGTCGCATTAGAATTTGTCGCACAATATGTAGAGGGAGCAAACTAATGGCTAATTATTTTGTTGGTGATATCAAACCTTATATAATTGTGGCTAAAAATTATAAAGGTTTCCAGTTTCGTTATAAATCAGCGACTATGAAGTCATATGGCAGAAAGATAGCTGTTAACAAAAAAGATCTTCAGTCTATTAGAAAAGCTATGATTTCTGACTTTGAAAATCATGTAACAAAGATTGAAGTTGCATTGTTTGAGGACATTACAAAGATTGCCTTAGAAAAGCGACTAGATGCAGTTGGAAGGAAAGTTAATGGTATCAGGCAAAGGTCATATGATAATGATGAGAGGCATCTAAGACTTCACCTAACACCTTTTTTTAAGGGTGTTAGCATCAAAGATATTACCACTGGTAAGATTAACAGTTTCATTGATGATTGTGCTAATAAGGATTTGTCTGCTAAATCAATCAGGCATTGTGTGCAAACTTTAAATATGGTTATGAAATTTGCAGTTGATCAGGGCTATATTTCTAGAAATCCTTGTAACTCTGACGATAGAAAAGAGATTAAGGGTGCTGTGCATGAGAGAGGCGGTTATTCACATGACCATATAGCCAGTATATTAAAGGTCGAAAAGACTTTATATCTAGATACATTTATAGCCTTCTCAGCCTTTACGGGAGTGTCAGCTAATGAGCTTCAGGGTTTACAGTGGCAAGACATTAACTTCAATAAGTCTGAGGTGACTATTAGCAGAAACGTCTACAGATATGATACTCAGGAACTTAAAAATAATTTTAGAGAAAGAATTTTAGGTTTGCCTTCTCACGTTATGACATTGCTCAAAAAGTGGAAGTTAAATTCACATTGTGATTTATGGGTTTTTCCTAATGCTAGTGGTAAAAAACCATTTGAGCAAAATGCTATGAGAAAATTAATTACGACTGTCTGTAAGCACGCAGGAGTGCCTGACTATGGCATTGGTGGTTTTAGGAAGTACTTTAACACTTCTATGATTGGTGAAGTGCCTGATCATATTAGGAAGGCTAGAATGGGTCACTCAAAGAACTCTAAGACTGCTGAGGTTCACTACACTGTTATTGATTTAGAGCAGGCTAGAAGCCCAATGCAAGCTGAGAAAATATTGCAGAAATTGTTAGGCTAGATATCGTCTATAATGTTTCTGCTATAGATATATGTACCCCCTCTTTTATTCTTGAGGGGTGGCTCGCTTTCAACTTCAACATTCTGATCAGACCAATCATCTTCAGGTAGGTCTTTGTTTTTCTCTCGTAATTCATCAAATATTTTACTGACTTCATAGTTGCCATCTCTTCGCATCTCATGGCAGTTTGGACACATAAAAGGCTTTAGACGTTTGTGCATACTCGGTGGCATTTCTTTCCCACATAATTTGCAAAAGTCAAAGGGATTTGAACTCATCTTCTAACCTTTTCCGCTCAAATCTAAAATCATCAAAACATTTATGTCCGCAGAATATATTTTTTTTAGCATTGGCTAATCCTGCATACCGCCAATCAAAAGCCTTACCGCACTGCTCACATTTATCCATCAGTGGTGTTTGTGATATCGTTGGTCTTGTCGGTTTTTTCCATCGGCTCATTTTCACAAGTTCCTGAACAACAATCTACAGCTACACGAAATTGACAAATTGAACATTTCTCAATCGACCCCATATTTATAGGTCGCCATGCTGATTTGCACATTGGACACACTTCCATCACTCACTCCTTTTGTATCTATAACCATCTCTCGCAGAACCTTTTTTATACTGATAATTCGTGGTTTTGATCACCTCAGATAGCGGTGATATGCCATAGTTCACAAAGGTAGGATTAATAGTTACCTTACCCTCTTTGTCGCTGTCTCCATTTGGATGATCTTCAAACATCATTTCGTCTTCAGCTATGACTGGCTTTTTTCTTTGAAGCTGTTTGCATATAGTCCTGATAGCACTGCTGCCACTGGATAATTCGTATCGACATTGACTGCACGTTTTAGGACTATCCCGCCTTTGTCTTGATTTTCTCAGGGGCTTACCGCAATGACCGCAGTTAGAAAATTCTTCATTATCTTTTTCTATTTGCTCTTTAGTCCTGCGAAGTGTTGGTTGAGGTTTACTCATCTTCAGTTTTCTCCACAGCTAATTCTCCTGCAAGTGCCACATATCCAATGGCATCCACAAAACTATCTTTGGCATTTTCGTGGTCAAAAGAAATTCTAGATATCTTTAGCAAAGCCATCATTATGCCGACATCGTGCATCTTAATCTCATGCCCCAAATAGCTACTCCATAAAGTAGCTATCCGAGCAAAGTTATCTGAGGCATCGCCATAGTTTTGATGACGATCCCCATTGATAAGTTCATCAGCTTCCTGAATTAATTGACTTCGATCAGAAAGGAATTTCATCATTTAACTCTGTAGAATTAGCTAAAGTTTGACCGCCTGCATTGACCTTTGTTGGGTCTGCTTTGACTAGCTTGCCTGCAATCCAATTGTCATTTTTCTGATAAACATTGGCATAAAATATTTCACCATTAATGACTAGCTTGCCATTATAGTCTGAGTGCCAATCCTCAGTCTTACGATCATTTTTGTTTATGGAAATAGTTAGCTCATCCACTCCATATTTTATCATTGGTTTATTATTATCCATTTAGTTCTCCTTTTCTTTTTTTGAATAATTCTTTTATTGCCTCATCCGAAGGCTTGAGCCTTTTCCACAAATCTTCTAAATCAGCAACAGTATCGGCAGTGTTAATTTGATCTTCCACTGCTAAATCCCAACCCAAAGCACTCAGGGCATCGTTATCGGCAGTTGGAATACTAAACGAACTCAGAATGGAATACCTACGAGCATAACTTACCCCGCCGAAGAATTTATGTGGGTCGTTATAATCTTTGCATTTTATAGGAGTTCTATCAGTTATCGTTTCCCCTGAACTGTGCATGATTATTGTAGAGACAAAGTACTCACCATTTTCAAAATTAATGTTTTGAGTAAAAGTTAAATCAAATTCTACTGCCTTCCTGCAAACAGTTATGGCATCTTCTAAAGAAGTATATGTCGATGACTTGTTGCCTTTTTTAAAAAAACTATTCTCCGCCTTCTCTTCAGCAAAAGGTCTCGTCTTATGAAATGCAATAAGTGCCTTTACTAATTGTGAGCCTGCCCCGATAGGCTTGGAGGAGGTGTTACCTATCGGAGCAGTGTGATCTTCAGTTTTTGTGGGAGCATCTGAAGATCTTAATTTTGGTTTTGGAATTATGTTTCCTAATTGTTGCATAGTGTAATCCTTTTACTGTTATTTTTTGCGACTTTGACTTGTATGCCATGACCAAATGCTTCACTCGCATTTTTGGGTACTAGCTTTTTAATTTTGCTTTCAGCATCCTTGAATATTTCATTAGCCCCTAAAGTCTGAATATATTGTTCTGCAAATGCCTTCCATTTAGGATCTGCCTGCATATCTACTGGCACTTTATCCTCTTGAGGGATTGGTATTTCAGCGGTTGGAATGTCGGTTGGTTCTATGTCTAACTCGATACATCCCATAAACCACTTAGCCACGTTGATTAATTTTTCTTGAAAATCACGATCAATTTTAATCTCATGTAAGGCAGGCTGATCACCGCCTTTAATAAAAGATAGCAAGCCATATGGACATTTCTTGCCAGTAGTTTCCTCAATAAGATATGCGTTCCAGTGGATCTGAGGGCTATAGTATCTAACTAAGCGAGGGATTACGTCTTTATATTCCTCATCTCTTTTAGGTCGCCCCATAGTGAATTTAGCATCAATGACTGCCAATCTATTCTTGTAGCCTTTAACGACACCATCAACAGTACACCGCATAAATGGATACTTCTTGCCATTAAAAACTTTTTGGCGGTCAATTATAGGTAAATCTAAATAATGCTCAGTCCATTCAAGATTAGCTTCTTCAGTGATATGCCCCATAATCACTGCCCAAACCATTGTTAGATCATCGGGTTGTATCTTGCCAGTCTTTTGCTGAAACAGTTTTAAAATTCGCTCAGGATCTCCTGAAGCTAAGGTGGTTATATCGCTACCACCAATCGTACTTTGACGTTCAGATAAACTTTTTGTGTCTAATCCAAACTTATCAAAAAATGGATATGCCATAGGTTATCTCCTCCTAATTCATAGAAGAGGTTATACCTTATTGGCATATATTGCAATATATTTTATTCTATATTAGATCTAGATCCGACTATTTTATGGATAGCAACAATGTCTGAATTTTTGAAAACTTCAGTATTGTTAGGACTAAGGGTTGATAGCTTGTATTGTCTATCAGTAACCTCAGTTACTTTTCTAATTAGCCCAACAGTGCGGTCACCTGATTTTATTTGCACCACAACAAAATCTTTTTCTTTGACTTGCAGTGATGGATCTACAAATAAAATTTCACCATAAAAATATCTTTGCTCCATATTATTCGATAGCATGAAGCAGGCATAAGCTGTTGGAACACCTAATAAATAGTCAGGTCTTGCACAATGGGTGAACATCTTTTTCTGCACCTGAAAGCCTTCACCGCCATTTGCTAGTGGCAAGCCAAACATAGGCAAGTCCTCAAGTGGTGGCATCTTTTGTGCTTCCATAGGTTTTTTATACATAGGTGATGCGGTGTTAAATACCCGATCTTCGTCAACTCCAAAAAATTCTAGCAGTTTATCTAAATGGATACCTAATTTTCTATCACCTCGCTCCATCTTACTATATTCAGATTGAACTACCCCGATAGCTTCAGACACCTCTTTTTGTTGAAGTCCTTTATTAGACCTCAAAACATAAAGGTTATTTGGAAATTTCATGTTGGTTTATTAGCTCCCTTAACAAAAAAAATTGATATATTATTTGCGGTATTAATTCAATTTAATTGTTAGTAGGCGGTGCGATTGGAGGGTTATCCCATGCGTTTAAACTGGCAAGCCTATTTTGAGTTTCAGCTTTTTTATGAATTAGTTTTAAACATCGTGGTTTTCTTTTGATTACTTTCATTTTGCTCCCCTTATTATTTTAACCTCGTTGTACAAGCCACGCAACGAGCAAGTCCTAACAGGAATATATAACCATAAGGCAAGAATATATAAAAGCAATATATTTTTTATTAATTTGTTAAATGTATTGACTGCTTGAAATAAATAATGCTAGTACTATGCTAATTAGGCATATTATAGCTAAACAACATATGGACTATTGCAAGTGAAATTATCACAATATCTTGTAAAAAATGGAATATCTCAAAAAGAATTATCTGATCTACTAAAAGTTTCGCAACCAACAATTCATAAGTGGCTTTATGGCAAATCTTTGCCTTCAGCAAGAAAAATGTTGGCAATTCATACCTTCACAAAAGGCAAAGTTAATCTTCAAGATTGGAAAATGTAATGGGAAAATTTTCAAGAGATAAAGGTTATCGGGTCGAAAATAATCTCAGGAAGCAGGCTTTATTGCACGAAGATATTGAGGCAATAAGAGTTCCCCTTAGTGGTGGCGGTAGCATTAAATCAGACTTGATTGTCAATAAGACTGGTGAAGATAAGTGGAATTTAGAGGTCAAGTGCAGGGCAAGTGGATTTAAATCTATTTATGACTGGTTTGAGGGCAATGATGGATTGGTTATTAAAGCCGATAATAAGAAGGCTTTAGTTGTCATAGATTATGATGATTTTTTGGAGTTAGTGGCTAGACGATGAAGGTTACCTTGCTTGATTATGAAATGGCTCAGGGGGCAAATACTGGTTCTCTTCGGCACATTGGAGCAATCAAGAGAGGCTACAAAAATAAGACGAAATTACAGTCCAGTTGGAACAGTCACATTGAGGGTGCTTGCGGTGAGATAGCTGTAAGTAAGGCTATGGGAAAGTATTGGGGTGGCTCAATAAATACGTTTAAGGAAGGCGGGGATATTGATGGCACTGGTTGGGAGGTAAGGACAAGAAGTAAACAAGGTTATGACTTAATCTTGCGGGATGATGACCCTAAAGATAGGGTTTATTTCCTCGTAGTGGGAGTTTGTCCAACCTATGAGATTAAGGGTTGGATTAAGGGTGGCGAAGGTATGTTAGATAGGTTCGTCAATGATTATGGAGATTATGGGAAGGCATATTTTGTGCCTGAAAGTTTCCTCAACAAAATAACAGAAATGGAGGGTCTTATATGAGTATAGAAGCATTAGGTTGGGGTATGAAACAGCGGGTTGGTGAGCCAACAGCGAAGTTGATATTGATAATTTTGTGTGATTTATATAACGACAAATATGGCTGTGCATTTCCCTCTCAGGAATATATTTCTGAGACTGCTAATTGCTCAGTTAGGACAATACAAAGACATATGGATGTACTTGTTGAAGGTGGTTTTATTGAGATAATAAAGCGACCAAATCAGGTCAATAAATACCTTATTTCAGGTATGAAAAATGGAAGCGACAGATTGTCACCTACTAAAATGGATGCGACAGATTGTCGTGTCGGAAGCGACAACGTTGTCACACGATCCTATAACTTATCTCTTAATACTTCTATATCTAAAGATATAGAAGGCACAGATAGAGATTTTGATAATGAAATTTATCAATTGAAGTATGAAAAGGTGTTTAAAGTTCATAAGGAATTTTTAGTCCAAAAAGGGGTCAGCAAAAGTGAGGCAGGAAAGATTGTCGGCACTATGATGAAGCGGTTAGGTCAGAATGGATTAAGTAAAGATCAGCAAGTTGATAAGGTTGATGAAATATTTAAATCCATTAAGGCAAGTCCAGTGGCTGATATTAAAAGTTATTTATTTGGGGCAGTTCAGAAAAAAGAGCAAAAGCCAAAAGAATTATCCGATAAGCAGAAGGGATATATTCAGAGTGTCATAGATCAGGTTTACAAGAAGAAGGATAGTCCAAGTTATGTAGGTACTGATTTTAACAAGCTGAGGGAGCGATGTGAGAAGGCAATGCTTGAGGGCAAGATGCAGTCTATTTTGGATGAGTATGATATTCGATGAGAAAGAAGAAAGTACCAAAAGAGGAAAGAGTTTTACCTACTCCTGAGTTTCTTCAGAAGCATGAAGTTGTTGAGAAGGAGACAAAGAGAGCGGGTGAGAAGTTATTATATGTTACTGATCAGTTGTGGATTGATACCTATTTTAAGAAGGGTGTTATTAGTTATGATCAGTATCAGACTGCTCAGAGGTTATTGGGTTTGTATATGGCTGCAGGTCGAAATCAGAAGCTAACAGCGACATTATCGGATAGGTTGGGCGGTACTAGTCTAAGTGGGGATTATGATCGATCTGAGGTCGCTATGATGGATTTTATTAAGGTTGCTAGAAGGATGGGTAAGAGGAGTTTTAGTATTGTGCAGGATGTCGTGTTACATAACTATTCGGCTAAGGAGTGGGCAATAAAAAACCGCAGAAACGAGAAAGCCTCTGCGGAGATTTTAAGGTTGAGTTTAGACGATCTAGAGGATGCCTTTAAGAAACTCTCCTGATTTGGTGGTGATTATCTATGTCATCGTTCAGTTCGTCTAGAAGGCTTTTGAATGATGTTAGACGTCTTGTAAGGTCGTTACAGTGCCTTCTTGATAGCTCGTCTTCTAAGAACTCTATGTTTCGCTTTGTGTAGTCTCTGACTAGCTGAAGGTCAAATAGGTTATAGATCTTCTTCATTAGCTGAATACCACTAAAGCTAAGTAGGCAGTTCCAAACATCATTACAAGGAAGGATATTTCGGCTAAACAAGTTAAAAAGAATTTCATAGGTTTCTCCAATATTAAATTACTTATTGGGTATATAGTGCATTATATTGGAATATATGTAAAGAGGTATTGCATATAAGATCTGTCTGTAGTACAACTTGTATATGATTGAATTAATTGGCACTAGATGTAGTGTTTAGCCTTACAGAGATGTAAGGTTTTTTTATTTGTGGATGAAATTTTATGAGTAGAAAATATCGTGAAGATGAATGGGTTGAGTTTCTCAAGAGGATTGGGGAAGGAAGATCTGCGAGGGATGTTTGTCATAATGATAAGGATATGCCGAGTTGGAGAACTGTATCTGAGAAGCTGAATAGTGATAATGGGTTTGCTAGTCGATATGCTTTGGCTATGGAGAATAGAGGTCAGGTATATGCAGATAAGATTACTGAGACTGTTAATGATATGTTGGAAGGCAGGATAGATTATAATCAGGCTAGAGTGGCGATAGATGCGTTGAAGTGGCAGTCAGCTAAGTTAGCACCGAAGAAGTTTGGTGATGTGCATAGGATGGAAGTGAAGCATGAGGCAAGTTATTTGGATGCTTTGAAGGAGGTAAGTAAGGTGGTTGAGGGGGAAGAAACTACACTACCGAATACGATACGCACACGCAAGGAAGCTGAGAAAAAGGATACAATTCAATAGGTCGTTACATAACTGACCTGACGAAACACGTTGATATACAACGATTACAGCTAAGGTTAGCCACTTTGTTAGCCACATTTAATATTTATTTTACATTTTTGTAGGGATATTGCTCTACACCCCCCCCTTCTGATTTAGGCAGGGGGTGGTGATAGATATATATACCCCTCTCAATCGGTACTGCGAGATCCCCCTTATCTTGCAGGGGCAAGGGGCGGGCATTTGAGTAACACCACTGAGACACTACTAAAATTACGCAACGATCCAGTTCTATTCGTTGAAGCTATATTGAAAGCCACCCCCCAAAAGTGGCAGAAGGAAGCCTTAATAGGCATCCGAGATAATGATAAAATTGCGATAAAGTCAGGTCATGGAGTTGGCAAAACCGCCTTCCAGTCATGGCTGATACTTTGGTGGATGTTAACCCACTACCCTTGCAAGATAGCGATTACTGCCAACACTGCTCACCAGTTGAGCGATGTATTATGGTCTGAGGTCGATAAGTGGTATAGGAGGCTTCCTGAGGGCTTTAAGAGCCAACTAGAGATCAAGTCTGACAAGATCTCATTAAAGGGTGCTTCTGACAGCTTTGCTGTTGCAAGAACGAGTAGACGTGAGAACCCTGAGGCATTGCAGGGCTTTCACAGCGAGAATATGCTGTTTATATGCGAAGAGGCTTCGGGTATCCCTGATGTCGTCTTTCAGGTTGGTGAAGGTGCTTTATCGACTGAGGGTGCTAAGGTTGTCATGTGTGGTAACCCCACTAGATCTGATGGATATTTCTATGAAGCCTTCCATTCGATGCGAGATCGTTGGTTTAACCTGACTGTTTCGTGTGAGGATGGGGAATATGTATCCGACAAGTTTTTGGAAGATATGAGATCGAAATATGGCGAAGATAGCAATATTTATAAGGTTCGTGTTTTAGGCGAGTTCCCTACCCAATCTGACGATGTTTTATTACCACTTCATTTAGTGGAAGGGGCAACAAAGAGAGATATTGAGGCATCCCCCATGACCCCCGTTATTTGGGGATTGGATGTTGCGAGATATGGAAATGATAGATCTGCCTTAGCTAAAAGAAGGGGGCAGGAGCTATTAGAGCCGATTAAGACGTGGTCACAAAAAGATTTGATGGAAATGGCGGGTATTATCCTCACTGAGTATGAGGCTGTTAGGTATAGTGACAGACCTATAGCGATTTACATTGATGCGATTGGTATTGGTGCAGGACTAGCTGATAGGTTGAAGGAGTTAGGATTGCCTTCGGTATCGATTGCGGTATCTGAGAGTGCATCGCTAAGGGATAAGTTCACCCGTTTAAGGGATGAATTGTTTTGGAATTGTCGTGAGTGGTTTGAGGGAAGAGATGTTCACATACCGCAAGATGACAATCTAATTCAGGAGATTACAGGTATTCGTTACAAATATCTCTCTACTGGCAAATTAAAGATCGAGAGCAAGGATGAGATGAAACGCAGGGGTCAGAGATCGCCTGACGTTGCCGATGCTTTTGTTTTGACGTTTGCAGATCAGGGAGCATTAGCTTCAGGAGCAATGAGTAGATGGAACAGTCGGAAGACGATAAAGACAAACAGTGCGTGGATAACGTAGTCAAGTTTCCTGATAGGGATGAGAAAGTGACTTATGTCAGCCCTGAGAAGGAAGAGGACTTTGGTTATGCTCTAGAGATGTTCTGCACTATGGCGAATGGTGTTCATGTGTCCAACAACCTTAGTTGGCAGGATATAATGATTGCGATGACAGTTGCGACTGCAAATTGTGGTGCAAAGGCGGATTTGTCTGAGGGTCAGTTTATTGAGTATTTAAAGAGAATAGAAGCAGGCGAGTTTAATGAGTGATCCAAAATTAAAAAAATTAGGATTGACAAAGTATAATCAGCCTAAACGCACCCCCAATCACAAGACAAAGTCTCATGTGGTTGTTGCCAAAGTTGGTGACAAAACTAAGACAATTAGGTTTGGTCAGCAGGGTGTTAAAGGTGCAGGCAGTAATCCAAAGACTAAGGCGGAGAAGATGAGGAAGAAAAGCTATTATGCAAGGCATGATGCTCAAGATCCTAATCCTACTAAGTTTAGTGCGAGATACTGGTCACATAAGACTAAGTGGGCTTAGATATGCAACAAGGTTTATTATCGGCATTTAACCCATCTGATGCACTCCCCGCTCCACGTTATACGGGAATGTTACTCCCTATTGAGAGGGATATGTATGGCACTAAGGGCAACTTTGAGTTGGCTGTGCCTCAGTTTTTGCAGGATGCCTATAGCGGAATAAATAAGTTTGGTCAGGCATTTAGAGGTGAATTAAGTCCTCAAGAACTACAGCAATTAGCCTTTGATACGTCTATGAACGTAACTGGCGGATCTTTATTGGGTTCAAGAGTTATCCCAAATGCACTCCCGCAGGGTGCGTTGGGCATGAACATGATGCGACCACTAACGAAGGATCAAATAGATCCTTTAGGTTTTGGTAGCACAAAGGGTTTATTAACTAGACCTTTAACTGAAACTAATATTGGTATTACCAAAGATGTTGATTTAATTCCTGAAAAAAAAATATCTATTGAAGATTTGCAGGGGTCTGTTTTGTTTCCTCTAATAGGTGACCAAAGTGCCACTGGACTACTGGTAAATTCGATTGATGACAGAGTTTTTAAAAATCCAGTTAAGTTAGAAGGTGGCGCAAATTTTATGAGAGGTGCTTCACAAAAAGCTGAAGGATCAGCTTGGGCATCAGGAAAAAGTGTAATATCAGATATTAATAATAGGGTAAAAAGAGTTGCGGAAGAAACTGGTTTGCCAGTGAAAATGATATACACAGCTATGGGTAAGGATGCAGTGGATTTTGCTACATTTCCTGCCTCAGTTTTAGCAGAACAAATTCCTTTTTCAAAAATATTTAAAAAAGATATTAAGTCTTTTAATGACAAGATGAAGGCAAATATAAAAATTAGCGGTGATGCACATAAGCCAGTGGAAGATTTTATTGGGGTGGAAAGTCCAAATTTAAGATCTTATTTAGAAACTGCGTCTGCAAAGGTAAGAAAAAAGTTTGTCAAATTAATGGATACTGCACCTTACCAAAATGTAGGATTTCCAAGTGTAGCAAAAGCAAGGTATGCGGTCACTGATGATGCATTAAAAAATGCCTTGTCAGGAGATACTGGACTAGTCATAGCAAGTCCAAAATTGGATAAGTTGCCAACTGACAATCCTTTAGTTCCGCATAGTTCATATCCAACTCAAATGTATGGTGATTATGTGGGTGGTTTAAATAAATCCATACCGAGAAATATTCTTTTTAGGGATTTCTTTGATGCTTTGTCAACTCAAAGAGATAAAAGCGGTAATTTGTTAAAGCCATCAATGAAAGATTATAGTTTTAGAATGAATTTTCCAACTCAAGAAGTAGATCAGCAGTTGGTTGACACGATAATGAATTATTCACTGCTAAAAAGATAAGGGGAACGATATGCAACATTGTGATGTTTGCACTTACGAGTGGAAATGTACTGCTCGATGCAAGTGTTTATTGGGCAAAATTAAGCCTGAAGAGATTGAGGTTGAAATGCCTAAGCCTATTCCAGTTAAGACCACTAGAGGGGTGACTATGAGTAATGTCGTTCCGCTAAAGAAAAAAGGAAGGAAAAAGAAAGATGCCTAATATCGGTGGAAAGAAGTTCCCTTACACAAAAGAGGGTATGAAAAAAGCTAGTGCTTACAAAGCCAAAGTTAAAAAGAAAGTTAAGAAGAAGTCCAAATGATTGTCAGGTTTTATCGTAGACCCAAAAAGCAAAGCCCAATATTAGAGTTGGTTACTTGTGAGGGTTGTGTAACTCCTAAGTTATGTAAAAGAAGTGGAAAATGTGATGTCGATGATGAAGTCCAAAAAAAACGCACCGATATGGAAAAAGAAAAGACCGAAGTCATTGAAAAAATCCACCCCCCTATCCAAAAACCAAGTCGCCTCAGCCAAACAAAGAGCCAAAAAAGCAGGAAGAAAGTATCCTAATTTAGTGGACAATATGGCAGTCGCAAGGAAGAAAAAATAATGGCAAAAATGACAGATGAAAGATTGGGTTCAATTATCCAGTCTGAAATAACCGATAGTCAAAACCATTTTGAAACTGAGTATTCGTCTGACCGACTAAAGGCTATTGATTACTATTTAGGAGAGCCATTTGGCAATGAGGTCGAAGGCAGGAGTTCTGTAGTATCCACTGACTTTGCTGATGCCATAGAGCAGATTATGCCTTCCCTAATGCGTATTTTTACCAGTTCTGATAAGTATGTAAGATATGCTCCGAGAACTGCTGAGGATGTAGATAGAGCCGAACAGCTTACAGATTATGTGAATTACATAATCAACAACGACAATGACGGCTATAGGATCATGTATAACTGGTTCAAAGACAGCCTCATGTTTAAATTAGGTGTTGTTAAGTATTGTTGGGATGAGACATCTACAGTTCAGGAAGAAGAATATGAGGGGCTAACCGAAGAAGAACTAGCCTTATTACTGGCTAATCCCGATATTGAAGTTGTTGAAAGACAAGAGAACTACACCACTGTTATTAACGATATGGGTGAAGAGGTTCAGGTTCTAAATAGTTTTGATCTAAAGGTTAAGATCACTAAGAAGTCAGGCAAGATTAAGATTGAGAATGTACCGCCTGAAGAGTTCTTATTTAACCGCAGGGCTAAGTCTTTAGAGGACTGCTACTTCATGTGTCACAAGACAACTATGTCTGTAAGTGATTTAGTGTCTATGGGGTATGATAGAAAACTTATTGAAGATAATGCGGGTATGATTGATGGCGACATTGACGAAGAAAGACAAAGACGTTTTGAAGATCTAGAAAGTCAGTCAGGCAATGATCCAGTAGACCCTTCTCAACATGAGGTTGTGGTACATGATATCACAATGAAGGTTGACTATGATGACGATGGCATTGCTGAGATGCGTAGGATTTTGTCTATTGGTGATGGCGGTGATGTCATATTAGAAAATGAAGTTGTAGATTACATTCCATTCGCAGTTATATCACCAATACTTATGCCACATAGACTTGTGGGAAGATCTTTATTCGATCTAACACAAGACTTGCAGACAATTAAATCAACATTGTTAAGACAATATCTTGACAGCACATATCACTCAGTATTGCCGAGAATGGTGGCTGTCGAAGGTCAGGTTAATCTTGACGATTTATTGGATGGCACAGCAGGCGGTATTATCAGAACAAGACAAGCGGGTGCAGTTCAGCCTCTAACTGGTCAGGGTATTGGTGGTGAGATCCAGCCACTGATGAATTATTTAGACCAAATCAAGACTTCAAGAACTGGTATTAGCGAGGCTAGTCAGGGCTTAGATCCTTCTGTTTTACAAAGCACAACCGCTTCGGCTGTAAGTGCGACTGTTAGAGGCTCTCAGCAAAAACTAGAGAGTTACGCAAGAACAATCGCTGAGACTGGAGTTAAGGATTTATTTAGAGGCATATTGCACCTGATATCTGCCTATCAGCAACAGCCTCGTATAGCGAGATTAAGGAATGAGTTTGTAGCCGTTGATCCACGAGAAAGTGATAGTGGCTTTGATGTAATTGTTAACGTAGGGTTAGGAACAGCCGATGACGAACAAAAAATCAGTTTTCTCCAAGCTATTGCACAAAAGCAAGAAACTATTTTGCAGACTTTGGGAGCAGATAATCCAATTTGCAACTTATCTCAATATGTTAATACCTTACGACAAATTACCGAAATTGGTGGATTTAAAGATGCTAATCAGTTCTTTAACCCGCCTCAGGCTGTGCAGATGCAAATGCAAATGCAAGAACAGCAAAAGCAAGGACAAGAAAATCCAGTAACACAAGCTGAGATGCAAAAGGCTCAGGCTGAGATTGAAGCTAAGAAGATGAAGATAGAGGCAGACATTGCACTAGCTAGAGAAAAGGCGAGTGCTGACATTCAGCTTGCAAGGGAAAAGATGCAGGCAGAATTAGAAATGCGAAGGCAGGAATTAAGTATGGAAGCCGAGTTAAGGGTGGCAAAGGCGGTTACTGATGCAGAAATCTCAACAAATTTACCGAGAGCATAATTTTTTAGGAGACATTTTATATTTGGTGGCACATTCAATGACCCACCATCACTATAAGATGCACTCCATAAAAAGAATATTTATCCCGCCAGTTAGGTATGGGCAATATAGAGTTTTCTATTTTGACTCAAAACCAACTGGTGCTTGTACATGGGCATGGGTATCCGATGAGATACTTCACAAACTAAAACATGAAAATTATTTGATACAACCGAAGGATTGGCAGTCAGGTAAGAATTTGTGGTTTGCGGATTGGGTTAGTCCATTTGGAAGGACAAGGGAAATGGTTCGCTCTATGAGGGAGTTTATCACAAAGACCTATGGGGCAAATGTAAAAGGTCAATGGTACAGACCATCAAAAAGGAAAAATGGCTATGCGTTTTCAAATAAAAAAATTACTTGAGGGATTTGATCCTGCCGATCTTATAGAGCAGTCAATGTATTGCTTTGGATCTGAT
>Ga0181422_1000326_pt1 | contig 15563 bp, 20 predicted proteins | sample 45SPOviralmetaG_FD_130147 | JGI IMG/M metagenome (GOLD analysis project Ga0181422, IMG submission 130147) | Marine viral communities from the oligotrophic San Pedro Time Series (SPOT) site, San Pedro Channel, CA, USA - 45 SPOT_SRF_2013-07-18 | ecosystem: Environmental > Aquatic > Marine > Strait...
GTTGGTAAAGGAACAACAATATACACCAGAGAAAGTTGGGCGGGTCAATTCGCCAATTGGTCCAATGTAAAAACATTACCAGTACTACCCTACGCAGGAGACAAGAGACAGGACGACACATTCCACTGGGGCACCGGGCCACACGCCGGGAACGTTGCATTGAGTTTCAAACCAAAAGCCATATTCATGTTGGGTTTTGACCTACACCCTTTGGAGACAGGAAAGATCAATAATCTTTACACAGGATCAGAGGGATACACCTACATCAAGAGACCTGTTGATCCCAGTTACTGGATATACCAGTTCCACAAATTGATGGGTTACTCAGATCCAGGCACAAGATGGATAGTGGTAAATCACGACCGTTGGGAGATGCCAGAGGAATGGAAAAAACACAGTAACGTTTTCCAAGAGACCTATGACGGAATGGCCAAGTTCATCAACAGGCAGTTGACAAAGAAGTAATCTCATATAAAATTACAGTATGATCAAACCGATGGCCGATGACCTTATGGTGCAACAGCAACTGAAGTCTCCACACAAGAGATGGAAACACATGGTGGCCGTGATGTGTCTTAATTTAACATATCGTAAACATGTAAAAATAATCTTACCAAAACTCTTCGCACGTTATCCAAGTCCCGAGGCATACCTGCGTGGTAGATTGAAGACTCAACAGCAGATGCTGAAACCCTTGGGCATGTGGGAAGTGAGGTCACGTAGAATTCGCAAGATGACTGAACAATATCTAAATTGGGACAGAAAAGAGGCCAGTGACCTACACGGCATAGGCAAGTATGGTTCCGACAGTTACCAGATCTTTTTCTACAACAACATACCACCCAACGTTCAGGACAAAGAGTTGAAGAAATACATTGACAAACTCGTAGGATAGTTTATAATAAGGATATGTTTGATAAAATAAAAGATGGAGATCTAATAACTCTTAAACTGACTTCGGGGGAAGAAGTCATCGGAAAATTCACAGGCAAGGCTGACACATATCTCAGTATAGAAAAGGCACTTGTATTGATGCAAGGTCCACAAGGACTGGCATTTGGTACATTTTTCTCCACTGCCAGACAGGACGAGCCTTTCAACATAGCCACAGACAAGTTGATTTCGATCGCACACATCAATGACAAGATAGCGGAAGAGTACAAAAGAGTCTTCAGCAAGATTGAAGTTCCTGCAAAACCCAAGATTATAACGTAATGACACACTTCGACAAACACTCAACAAGTATCAAGGCACTGATAGACGTGTCAGAGGCAATGTTAAATGCCATGGAGGAACATGGAATAGATCCAGAAACAGTGTCCAAATCAAATGAGTTCACTGTGATGATACACTTTCTCAAGAGCATCATAGATGGAGAATTAAATATACCAAACGAACTAACGGACCGCATCAGAGACACAGCGTTCCAGTTGGATCTAGATCAGAAGTTGAACAAGAAACTCAACTGATGATCGAGAGGACTCAAAGACTTTCACCCCTCTATAAACACTCTGCAAGTCATCAAAACAGGAGAAACGATGACTTACTACTCAACTAAAACATACGGACACAACATAGGATTGGCCTGTGTGTTCAGACAACCCAACGCAGATCATTCACACTGCCATCTACTACACGGATACAGCCTCGCTTTCAAATTCACATTTGGATGTAAGGGCCTGGACAACAAGAACTGGGCGGTGGACTTTGGAGGCCTTAAACCTCTTAAGGCTTGGTTGGAAGATCACTTCGATCACAAACTTGCACTGGACAAGGCAGATCCATTTTTAGAAACATTCAAGCACTTAGAAAGTCTTGACTTGGCAGAAATCAGAATCTTCGACGGAGTGGGTGCTGAGATGTTCGCCAAACATGCATTTGACTTCGCTGACAAACTGATCAGAGAGAAAACAGATGACAGGTGTTTCGTGGAAAGTGTTGAATGTATGGAACACGGAGCGAATAGTGCCATATACACTAGAGGATAAAATATTAATCGAATACAATCATAAACTTGTCAAGGTTGATGTGTACGACACCCCGCTAGGCAAAAGATTCATAGAAGCACTCAAGGACAATCTATTAAAGAAAAGAATACTGGAGAAGAACTTCTGTTTCCTGGGGTGGGCGGACTCCAACAGAGATTTGAATTTCCTTTGTCACGAGTTGAACAAAAGCATAGAACAGATCAACTCATTCAGATTTGATCCACCATATGAAAGATTGGATCCCTTCGTTGCGGACGATTTCCAGTACAGTTCCAGACTACCCATAGGCAAAGCGATAGACGGCGACGTTAAAAGGACACCTGGACTTAGGTTAAAGCACGAGGCTTGTAATCTACTGCACAGGTACTTCGAGGAACTGCAAGGCACAGCATGGAAACTTTCTGAGTATTACATACAGGCCGACCATGAAACAAAGTACGCCATAAGACAGTTGAATAACATATGCCATGAAATAGAAAGTTGGGTAGAAGCATACAGGAAAAAGTTCATCGAACCTGAATGGATAAGGCCCTCACAGATAACCACGTTCCTAAACTCACCGAGGTATAACCTACACGAAGAAGATTATGACTTGTTCAAACAGAACAGGTATGACAGAGAGTTGGGTGGTGTGTACCTACACTGGTCACAGGTAGGCAAAACTTTGTATGAGGTTTACAGAGACGAACACGCACCTAAGATGACAGACGCACTGTGTTCAGCAATAAATCACCAAAAATACTACTCGGGGGAATTTGACATCGAGTGGGGTGACACGATCACTGAACAGACACACGATTTCAAAAAAGAAGAAATGGACGGATACCGAGCATGGCTCAAGGAGAACAACTACGATTGGGAAGATCCAAAACTTTCTCTCGGGTACATCAAGATAGGACAGGTAGATCTGGCCACATCTTTTCAAAATCGTCCGTTCCTTGGGATATACGACATGATGAAAGATAATTTAAATATAAAGAGCATCACTATCAGAGGCAAAGAAACTCATGAAAATGATTTTCCTTACACACTGGACAGTAAGGATTGGAAACAGATACAGATGGAAGGATTGAAAAGGGGATATGAATCACGTAGTGTGCGTTAAGTGGGGCGACAAGTATGTTTCACAGTACGCCAATGTACTCAACAGCATGGTCAAGAGACACACCACTGTGCCTTTTCAGTTCCATTGTCTCACAGATGATCCTACAGGACTTGATCCAGAAATTAATATAATCAAACTACCGAACGATCCATGGATCAAATCATGGTGGAGCAAACTATGGATGTTCGCACCAGAGATGCCACTCGAAGGAAACATACTGTTCTTTGATCTGGACGTTGTGATATTCGAAAACATAGACCAGTTGTTCACTCACAATCCTGGCAAGTTCATGATCATAAGAGACTTCAATAGATGCAGGGTAAAGGACTGGAAACTGTCCAACTCCAGTTGTATGCGTTGGAAGTCAGGTACAATGAACTACCTGTGGAATGAATTCAAGGACAGATCAGCACAGATAATGCAACAGAACCATGGTGACCAAGATTGGATAACCAAGAGGGCCAAGGACGATATCAACTGGTGGCCGGATGAATGGATAAGATCGTACAAGTGGGAGATGGTGGGACTGAAAGATACCAAACTGCTGACCAAGGAAGGCAAAAAATGGTTCAGGACACCGGCCAAGATAGAGAAGGACAACAAGGTCGCCGTGTTCCATGGCTCACCCAATCCTATGGAATGTGCAGACAAGTTTGTGGAGGACAACTGGAAATGAAAAGTTTCGGTAAAGTGGATGTGAAAAGGATCAAACCTGATCTGTTAGACATACCCGCGGACTGCGGCTACGAGAAAAAATTCCAATTCAACATAGACATGAACTCGAATGGTATAGCGGGTGACTGCATAGAATGGTGCCAGATAAATTGTGAAGGCAAATGGGGTTGGTGGTTCAAGGGACCTACTGAGCTTTATGATCCTATGCGCCATAACTGGGAGGACCAAGACAGTTACATGAGTTTCCAATACAAAAGAGATGCCACAAGATTTTGGTTGGCCATCGGAGTTAATAACATGGGGGAGAGAAGTAGATAATTAATAGTATGGAAGGTTACGAAAATCAAAAGTGGTTCGAAATTACAGACGAAGCCAAAAACCAGATAGAGAAACTTCTGTCTAAGAATCCTGGAAAGTATGCTGTAAGTTTAGCAGTACAGGGAGGCGGATGTGCAGGTTTCAAGTACGAGTGGGGATTTGCAGACACAAAAGAATCTATAAACAAAGATGACCACGTGGAAGACTGGCATACAGGACGTTTCGTTGTAGACGAGACTTCAATGCTGTACGTGGCAGGAACCAAGATTGACTGGATCGAAGAGACCTTTGGTTCTCAATTTGAAATAACCAATCCTAATGCATCTAGTGGGTGTGGATGTGGAGAATCATTCGGGGTGTAATGGACACAGCATTCATAGTAGGCAATGGTGAGTCAAGAAACATATTTCCAATAGAAAACTTAAAAGGCAAAGGTGTGATATATGGTTGCAACGCCATATACCGAGACCACCCTATGCTGTGTGATCACATAGTGGCAGTGAATCCTCCCATGTATGAGGAACTGGCGACATGGCACAACAACGGAAAGGAATCTCCACAGATACACGGAAGAGATAACATCTCAGAATGGGATTACATCTGTGATGGTGATGACGAAACAGATGTTCCAGAAGGACTCAAGATATACAGAGTGTGGAGGGGTGGTGACATCAAGAAAGGTGGCAAGATAAAAACCAATGACTTCAGCAGAGCCAAGGGCTCAGGGTGTTCCGCTGTATTGTTGGCCGCCGAATCTGGTGTGAAAAATATAATAATACTGGCGTTCGACATAATGGGTGCTAGACAATGGGAAATGGAAACTCCCAGCAGGATACAGAACAACATATACAAGAGCTCTAACAACTATCCAGGACGAGAAAGCATGAAGGCATATCTCAAGTATGAATGGATGTATCAACTCAGACAAACCTTTAGGAAGTTTCCGGGCACCAACTTCCATTTCATCAACAGGAGGGAATACCTGGAAGGCAACCCGTTCCTGAGATGGTACTTCGATCAACCAAATATAAAGTGTGGGATATACGCTGACCTGCAGAGATGGATCTCTGGAGCCAGGGATGATATCAAGTGGAAAACCCTATAAGGTTAATGTGCTACTAGCATCAAGTTTGTAGACTTTACGCATCTTCACACCAACCTTCTGTGCGAACTTCTTGGAATCGCAACCTTTACAGACATGCTTGTAATCATTCGAAGCACGATTCGGATCGACCTTGCTTTTGGGCCTCATGAATGTCTCTGAACAGGCATCGCATTTGAACACATAGATAAGGTTCTTCCTGTGGAAGGTATGCATTGTGCCTAATTTACTCTCCCTTTTATACAATCTCATTGTTTTAAGGGTTTCTATGAACATATTAGTATTTAATAAATACGAGTATCATATTATGGCAAGATTAAACATAGACACAGGAGCAGTAGGAAATCCAGCAACAGGCGATACTTTACGTACCGCTATGACGAAGATCAACACCAATTTTGAAGAGGTGTTTTCACTTGTAGGTGATGGTGACACAGGATTGTTGACAACCAGTGTAACGAATGGTAATGTAAAGGTTCAACCGAACGGTGCAGGTGTTGTTGAAATAGATCAATTACAGGTCAACAACAGTACAATTACACCTATTACTACCAATGCAAATTTAACACTGAGTGCCAATGGATCAGGAAACATTGTTGTAGGTGCTCTTAAAGTAAATGGTACTACAATTAGTTCGGATGACTCAACAAAAATATCAATAGCAGAAGCGGTTGATGTAAATGGAAATTTAAAAGTAACAGGCGCACAGATAGACTTCACAGCACTTCCAACTTCCGACCCAGGGGTCGCAGGAAGATTATGGAGAGACGGTACAGCAGTCAAAGTAAGCGTCTAATAAAAGGTAAGCGTTTGAGATGGCAAAAGAAATAATCAACACTGGAGTGGTAGCCGATGATGGTACAGGTGACACTATCAGAAAAGCCGGTATCAAAATCAACAACAACTTCACAGAACTATTTGCCACGAGCTCGGCACTATCACAGATACATTTCATAGAAAACAATATCAGTGCCACATTAACAAATTCAGATATAAGCCTGTCAGGCAACGGAACGGGCATTGTCCGTATGTCGTCAAGTCTGACCATAGACTCAACAGTGAATCTGTCAGATAACGAAATCAAAACCAACACATCAAATGCCGACTTGGTGTTGACCGCATCAGGTACAGGAATCATAAAACATTCTTCTAATCTTGATGTCGACAATGGCGAGATAGACGGGACACCCATAGGTGCCGCAACACCATCATCAGCAACCTTCTCATCATTGACTCACAACAGTTCTGCACTACCTGTGGACGGCGTCACTATCGTGGACAACACTATTTCAGCAAATGCATCAAACAGCAATCTTGCTTTTAGTCCGGCGGGTACTGGGTATATTGATGTGTCAGGCATCAAATTGCCAAACACTGACGGTGCCGCGGCACAGGTTCTCAAAACAAATGGCAGTGGCCAACTTGCATGGCACACAGTGGATCTGTTGTTCGATGTGTCACAGATCGAAGATGGTACAGCGACATTAACTGGCAACTCATCAGCACAGGCTATTGACTCATTCAGTGCCTCGACTTATCGTAGTGCCAAATATCACATACAGATCTCAGATTCTACTGCAAATAGATTTACAATAATAGAAGCAAATGTCACTCACAATGGAACAAATGCATATGTCAGTACATTTGGTGCGGCGACTAACGGAGTCAATGACGGTTCTACAATATATGACTCTTTGGATATATCAGCAGACATCAACAGCGGTAATGTTAGGTTGCTAGGAACAGTAAATAACACTAACAGTCAGGTTATTAAATTTGTAAGGAGACCTGTTAAGGTATAATATGGCAAGAATTAGTTTAAATGTAGGTAATAACGCAAACGACGGTACAGGTGATAATTTACGTACTGCGATGCAGAACGTGAACACTATGTTCACTGAACTGTATGAGTCTCCGTTATTTTCAGGAAACATAACAGTCAGCGGTAACAACATCAGTGCCAACAGAACTAACGACGATCTTGTTTTGGCACCGAGTGGTACGGGGTCAGTGACTGCACCAAAGATCATCATAGACGACAACATATCAATCGAAGACAATGAGATAACAACCACGCAGTCCAACTCGGATCTTGTACTTTCTGCCTCAGGAACAGGCAAGGTCAAGATAGATAACATAGATTTAAATGGTGGTAACATTGACGGGACAGTCATAGGAGCCAACACAGCCGCGGCGGGAACATTCACAACAATAACAGTGAACAACTCCATGGCAATAGATGGCGTCACGATAGCAGACAACACGGTTTCATCCAATGCATCAAATGCCAATCTTGAATTATCAGGCAACGGCACAGGAAAAGTTTCCTTGAGTGGTTTACTCTTTCCGACATCAGATGGAAGTGCGAATCAACTGTTGAAAACAGATGGTTCGGGCAACTTGGGTTTTGCCACTGCCGCAACTGCCACACTCAACCACTCGGATATCAATGACAACACAACAACTGTGGCCTCGTCTGCAACAACACAGATAGATTTGTTCAGTTCTGCCACATACAGGAGTGCAAAATATTTCATATCCATATCAGATGCCGCTAACGGTAGATTCGAGATAGTGGAAGCCAATCTGATACATGGACCAAGTGCTGACAGTACAATAGAAGCATACTTGACTGTGTTCGGAAACACAGGATCTTACTCTGCACCACTATGCACATTCACAGCAGATGTAGATGATGGTAATGTGAGATTATTAGCGACAAATATTAGTAATAACAGCACAGTATTCAAGTTCCAGAGAACACTGTTCGACCTGTAATAATTACATTAGGTTTACAAAATTTAGAATAAATAATCGTAACAGAAGGATTTAACAAACTATGGCTAGACAAGCAATCAATATAGGATCAAGTGCAAATGACGGTACAGGTGATCCATTAAGAACAGCATTTGACAAGATTAACGATAACTTCGTAGAATTATATGGTGGTGACAACGACATAAACACCCTGGACGCAAACCTGAATGTAAACAACTTCGCAATCACATCAGGTGTAACAAATGGAAACATCACAATAACACCAAACGGCACAGGAAATATAAATTTAGGATCAATCACAATAAACGGAAGCCAAGTAAGTTCCAATGATTCAACACAGATCACACTAGCAGACAACATCCAGACAACAGGCACAGTGAACATAGACGGTGCCGCAACACTTGGATCTACACTAGCCGTAGGAACATCTTTGGCATTGGCCACTGGTGCAACAGTCACAGGTATAGACAACGGAGCACTGGGATCGAGTGCAACACTATTGGCCACACAAGGTGCAATCAAAACTTATGTTGACGCACAGGTCACAGCAAGTGATCTAGATTTCACAGCAGACGATTCAACAACAAATTCGATTGACTTAGATTCAGAAGTCATGCAGTTCTCTGGAGACACAGGTATCACTACAAGTGCAACAGGAAACACAGTTTCAATAGCAATAGACGGAACAGTCGCAACACTGACTGGTTCACAAACTTTAACAAACAAAATTTTAACCAACCCAACGATTAACGCGGCAACAATGACCGGTGCCGTTGCGATCAATGGAATAACACTTGATGACAACACTATTACAACCAATGCCTCAAATGCCAATCTAGAATTAGAAACTTCAGGCACAGGAACAGTAGAATTAAAGGCGGCGACAAACGTGACAGGAAACCTAGGAGTGACAGGTACACTGAACACAGCAGATGTTGCCACAACAGGTAACACAACAATATCAGGATCATTGACAACAGGCACTTTCAACGTTGGTGACTTGAACATTGATGCATCTGGAAAATTCACAACTGACACAAACGGAAACATTGATTTCAATCCATCAGGAACGGGTGTCGTTGTTATAACTTCTGATGTGACGCACACAGGAACGCAAACAACAGCAGGACAGTTAAATGTAGACAACATTAGAATTGACGGGAATACAATATCATCAACAACTGGAAGTATTACACTATCTCCATTAGCAGGGCAGAACCTTGTGTTGGGAGCAACAGGCAATGGTGTTGTAACTGCATCTGAATTCCAAGCAACACTAGGTGAATTCGTAACTTTGAGAACAGACACATTATCTACTGACACTTCCAATGGTGACTTATCTATAAGCACACAGGGTACTGGAGTTATAGACTTGAACACGGCAACGCAGGCAACTGTGGGATCGGCAGGAGGTGCTTCGGCCTTACCTGGACAACCGACTGGCTACATAAAGATCAAGATTGCTGGAACGATGAGAGTCGTACCATTCTACGACGAATCGTAATAATAGATAAAAAGACATAATCCTTCATAAAGGAAAAATAATGAGGAAATATCATAACGACCGTAAAAGGTATAGATCTCCAAAATCTGAGATCAACCGTCTTGAAGAAGCCATAAAACGTGAGCCTGACAAGATCCAACGGGAAAGCCTAAAACAGCACCTAGAACACTGGATTCGTACACAGAATAATAGCCGGTAATCGCCAATAAATACCTGTGTAAGGAGTAAAGTAATGGCAACACCAGTGTGGACAACCACGGAAGGTAAATTAGCAACTATACAAGAGCAAGTAGCATATTCGCTACAACTCGAAGCAAATGATCCTGTTCCCATGGGCGATTCCACGGCCGTCACTTACTCCGTGATAGCAGGAAGCCTACCTGTAGGAATGCAGGTGACATCAACAGGCTTACTGACAGGTACACCGGCTGAGGTTGCCAAAAGAACTCTTTACACCTTCGTCGTGCGAGCCACGGCCGGTACCGCTATCACAGACAGAACATTCAAGTTGGACGTGCAAGGTGCAGACTCCCCCACGTTCACAACAGCATCGGGCCAACTGCAACTGGACGATTCCACAAGTGTTGGACTGTACTGGGTCATAGATGGCTCCAGTGTTCAACTACAAGTACAAGCCACGGACTCAGACACAGCAACTGGACAACAATTAGTCTATGAGATAGTGCAAGGATCACTACCACCTGGGGTGACCCTCAGCAAGACGGGATTTATTTCAGGTATTGTTAGACTAACAGACGATCAGAAGTTCGGAATACGTGGAGGTTACGATGGCGGCTTTGTTGAAGATAAATTTGATGCCATTTATGATAGAACAGTAACCTCAAAAAGTATCAGTAAGAATTTTGATTTCATAGTAAGGGTGTCGGATGGTACCACACACGTAGACCAGAACAACAGCATATTTGTGTACTCGGCAGATTTTTGGAGAGTGTCTAACACAGACATAACAATTGACCAATCAGCGATAGACGGAACAGCGTTGACCATGGACTTTAGTGGTAACAGGAGACCTGTTTTCAGGACGGGTTCTGATCTGGGAACATTCAGACATGACAATAGTGTCGTTGTCAAGATAGATGTGGAAGATTTTGATCCATTGCAGGGAGACCTAGAGTATTCAATACAGTCAGGATCTTTACCTGCAGGAATCTCCATAGACATAACGTCAGGAGAAATATATGGACAGTTGGCAAGGCAGTCAGCAGTTGAAGTGGACTACAACTTCACTGTCAGAGCCAAGAGGGTAATATCACCAGGTATAGAAGTGTTCACGGACAAAGATTTCACAATGAAAGTGATAGGTGAAATAGACATAGGAATAGCATTCACAACACCAACCGCAGTAGGAACACTGACTGCAGATCAACCTAGCATATTAAGTGTGGAGGCAACATCAGATGACACAGACAGAGTATTAAGTTACAGTGTGACTTCAGGAAGTTTACCAACAGGTATAACACTGTCTCAGCAAGGTAACTTCATTGGCAAGATAGATCCTAGTGACTTCTCAGATTCAACAAGAGCATTTACGTTTGAAGTCACAGTGAGTGACCAGTACCAGACATCTGCAACCAAAAAAGAATTCACAATCAACATCGACATACCCAACACGCAAACGGAATACGGAAACATGACCGGACACGCAACATCATTCATAGACCAGAACATATTCTATAGCATAGCACAAGATCCAACTATCAATGATCCAACGTATGTGTATAGATCAGAGGATCCAAACTTCGGAATCAAATTGAAACCAGACATGCTGATGATGGCTGGATTAGAGTCACAGACTTTGACCACTTTCCAACAACAGATGGAACAGAACCATGCTCCCAAGACTCTTTACTTTGGAGATCTAAAGACCGCCACGGCAAAAGAAGGATCGACCACAAAGTATGAAGTGGTTTATATTGAAATAAAAGACAACATGGTCAACAGCAAAGGCGAAGCAGTTTCACGATCTATAAAATTACGAGATGCTGTTGCAAAACCCATGCTAGGTCCTAGAGCTTCTACTATGAATGCAACAACGGATCTCACAGATTACGAAATAACAACAGATGGTGGATTATCATTTAGTACATCAGGATCCAAGGTCAGGTATGCTAACCAATTGAGTGCAGATCTCGGCTTCATGGAGACACTGTATCCAAATGCTGTTGCAAACATGAGATCAAGAATGAAGACTCTCGGACACAAGGAATGGGATTACCTTCCATTATGGATGAAAACTACACAGGCAGGTGAAAAAGCACCACTTGGATATGTCATGGCTGTGCCTATATGCTACTGTAAACCAGGAACAGCAGGGCTGGTCAAGAAAAGAATACAAGACAAGGCAGTGAAGTTTAACAATATATCTTTCATTATAGACAGATACACTGTAGGAAACAACAAGATTTCTTCTAATCAATTCACAGGAGATGGCACAACTAAATCATTCGAACTGAACGAAATAGTACATGAACAAGATATCAAGGTTCTCGAGGGCACTCAAAGGATATATGCTGGTAAAGGAGTTACCGCGGACAACAATGTGATTCCTAGTTATCTCACAGTTGACGGCACTTTGAGGTCAGCAGACCACGAGTTTGGGATAACATTGACGCATGACACGGCCAACAAGAAAACAACGATGACATTTACCAAAGAAGCACCATCACTCAACACAATTATAAAGGTGGAGAGATTGAACGATAAATATCTTAAATTTAGGGACAAAGGAATATTTTAATGGCAAGTAACATAGTACCAGGAAACGTAGACGGAACATATCCTAAAGCAGGACAGGATAACAGCTCACAAGGCATGAGAGATAACTTCTCAGCGATCAAAGACAATTTCACAGAAGCATCAACAGAAATAACAGCATTACAGACAAACAAGGCCAGCCTCAATGCATCAAGCGACTTTGCCAACAACGAAGTGCTACGTGCTAAATTTAAAAACATATCAGAGGTAGTTTACGCACATGGATCTGTGGCTAGTGGAGTAATCACTTTGAATCACAACAACGGTCACTATCACACTGCAACCGTTACAGCAGACACGACATTCGCATTTACAAATTTTCCAACAGGCGGACTGGGCAGATTCATACTAGATATAACAGTATCAGTGGGTGCAACCAATTTAATTTTCCCATCAGCAGTGATCAAAGCGGACAACGTCAACGGCAGTGATGGTACATCAGACACCATCCAACCAGGATTAGGACGTTTCATGTTTGAGTTTATGTCACCCGACGGTGGAACAACTGTACTGATGCATCAACTAGGCAAACAGTACACCTAACATTTAAAGGAGGATCATGTACTTCCATCCATTACAAGAAGAGATAGGCAACATGAGTGATGAGGACATCTCTAAAAGGATAAAAGATCTCACAAGGAAGGTTGCCATTGCAAGGCGTGATCGTAATCCTGAGATGCTAGCCAACCTGCAACATGTACTCAACACATATCGAAATGCCATCCGAGAAAGAAGGATCGAGGAATGGCACAAGAATAATAAAAAGTTAAGAGGTGAGCCAGATATCGGAGAACTGATCAACATCGACTAGTAAGTATTACTGATGTCAAATACTTTTACTTGGAAAACAAAATTTAAATCGATCATTATTGTAGACGGAGAATTGTTCTCAAACGAATACAAATTGACTGTATCACTCACGCCTCACACAGCAAACTTAAAGGAACAGACACAATACTTCGAGAGATTGAAAAATCTTTTTGAGCAGGTGTTCGCCAACACAATTACCACGTGGAGAGATGAACCACTGTACAAGGTCCTGAAGAAGAACACAAACAACAGATTTATTGAATTACCAAAGCCTCCCTATGATCAGATAATGGCGGCTGTGTGTTTCTGCAAGGCCAACAGCATTCTAGAGAGCAACATCACCATCAACAACATATCATTGAGCTCATGGCAGGGTGACGGTATTACCTACACGGTTGACAAAGACAGCAAAGAGCTTATACTTTTAGATAGACCGGACTGGTTCTCGGAAAAATATAACACGTTTGACCCATGGTGGTTGAGACCTGACACGGCAACATATGATGAAGAACTCGACAAAGGCATTTACACTGGACATTTTAGTTGGAACGATCAGCAGATTCCAGTTGACAAGAGGCACGAGTATCATGCTAAAGTGTTTGAGTTCCAACCAAAGGTTTTAGATGGCGGCAAAAACAAAAACAAAGATAAATGATCACGGCGATGTTATATTCACAGAGCAAGAAGCAATAGACCTACTTTACACCAACCCAGACTTTGACATTTCTAAACTGTTCTTCGAACACACAGAACAGTACAACGACGCCATCAAACAAATAGGCGCTGACCTGACACCTATCAACACTGCACCCAAAAGGAAACCTCCAGCAGAATTTGACACAATAAATATTGGTAATTGGCACATGCCAGACAAGTACTATCAAATAAATGTGTTGGAATGGTTACTGGACAAGTGTCAAAACGACGAGGAAAAGATGAGAGTGCAAACAGAATATGACCTATTCGAAAAGAAAAAATTCGTTAAGGTATTACAATTCTTAATTTACTTTGTGGACACACTACGGGCGAACAACATAGTGTGGGGAGTTGGAAGAGGTTCCAGTGTGGCCAGTTTTTGTTTGTTCTTGATAGGTGTACACAAAATCAATCCAATGCTGTATAACCTGGACATCAAAGAATTCCTAAGATGAAGATATCCATAGATAGCACAAAGCCTATCACCGAACATTACTTGCTTGACCTGTCGGAAAACAAGATAGATTTCAAACTAGACGAAAATTTCAATTTAGACGAGGGATGGTATGAACTGCACCTACACTACCCCGGACAGAAAACAACAATAAAAGATGTCAAAATCAATGACGAAAGCATCGTAGAAACTCTATGGGCAGGACACTACGTCGATGGCGAAGGCAACAAGCACCAGCCTGCGGCGGCCATGTGGGACGAAGGTGGTGTGATGAAAGTATGGATACACACGAACCTCGGAGTGTTGCTTGATAGGATCTTCACGGAAATTGACGGAGAGGACCTTGGAGAAAACTTGGGTAAAAAGTACCAGTTCACTGTTGACAGGCCCTGTTCACTGAAGAACCCATTCCCCGAGAGTATAAAAAGTTATTTCGCACACGGAGATGGCCCGCACTGGTGGAAAAAAGACACAGACTACACCCCATACAAAATACTAGACATAGACACCCCGCCTGTTGAAGAAATTTTAGAAGAGATGGACAGGATCAGTGTACGTGAGATAAAAGGAGTGTTCAAAGGTGTTATGGAAATAAAGACCAATTCGCCAACAAAATCAGATCTTCCGTTCCTTGATGTGGACTGGGAGAAGGTGCCTAGGATGAAGGAACTACTGGTAGATAAGGTCGGCTATAAAAATATCCTAAGTATCAACCTACAGACGTTGTATCCACACAAAAATTTGATGCTACACAGGGATGACCATTACAAAAGAGAAAAATATCCGATCATTCGCGGATGTAAAAAATTCTACTGGCCTTTGACCGGAGATCTAGCAAACAACTACTTCAAACTTGGTAAAGCAGGTATGTTGCCTGCAAAGAACAGACCATTTTTGATTAACACACTGGAACACACGCACACGGCAGTCAACGACAGCGACGAACCTAGAAGTGTTTTAATCGTGTATGGCGACCTTCCAGGCGAAATTTTAGGACCAGGAGATCAACGTGATGATAAGTAAAGTATAATAGGAGCATATTATGGTAGCAAGAGCACCCAGAAAAAGAATGTACAGAACCATGCAGGGACGTATGGTGGACATAGAAAAATTAAGAGCGGCCAATGAATCAGTTCAAGCGGTTGGCAATATGAATGTAAATGCTAGGGGAGATGTATTGGGAGCGAGCGGACAAGTGATCACACCCAAGGCAGATGTTATCAAGAAGTACTACGAACAACCCAAGGGCATGGTCAGTGACACACCAACCAAGAACAAACCAATGCCAGCGCCAAAGGCAGAACCTGTAAAGACAGTGCAGAAGATGACCCCAGTGGCCTCCAAGCCAACAACGACTA
>Ga0181422_1000328_pt1 | contig 15530 bp, 14 predicted proteins | sample 45SPOviralmetaG_FD_130147 | JGI IMG/M metagenome (GOLD analysis project Ga0181422, IMG submission 130147) | Marine viral communities from the oligotrophic San Pedro Time Series (SPOT) site, San Pedro Channel, CA, USA - 45 SPOT_SRF_2013-07-18 | ecosystem: Environmental > Aquatic > Marine > Strait...
ACCGGCAACTTAGATTTTAAAACTTCCAAAGAAATATTCTCTTATTTTTTAAAATTAAAAAAACTTAAAAAAACTATTATTTTTGCAACTCATAATAGAGAACTTGCAAACAGGGCCGATTACAAGTTGTTTATTTCTAATGGTGATATAAAACGGGTTAATGCTCGTTAGTGACAAAAACTTTAATAACATAAAAATTCATACTCAATATTCAATATGTGAAGGTGCTATTAAAATAGACGATTTAGCCAAATATTGTAAATCAAATAAAATTAAATCATTAGGAATTGCTGATAGTTATAATTTATGTGGAGCATTAGAGTTCTCAGAAAAGCTCTCGAAAATTGGAACTCAACCTATAATTGGAACACAAATAAATCTCAGAGTACAAAACATAATTGGAAAAGTAACTTTATATGCCACTTCAGAAGAAGGTTTTAAAAATTTAACAAAATTATCATCATCAAGTTATTTAAAAAATAGCGATTTAGCAGATCCATCTTGTGATTTAAATGACTTAATATCAAACAATAAAGATTTAATTTTATTGACTGGAAATTATTACAATTTCTTTGGCAAACTGCTTTATGCCAACAAAATTAAGGATTTTGAAATAATCATGAAGTCTTTAAAGGATCACTTTAAAAATAGAATATATTTTGAAATCCAAAGACATGGTGAAAAGGAAGAAAAAAATTTTGAAAACTATTTATTAAATTATTCAAAAACTCTAGAAATTCCCTTAATTGCAACTCAAGAAGTTTTTTATTTATATGAAGACATGTACGAAGCACATGATGCATTAACATGTATTGGTGAAAAACAATTTGTGGATGATAAAAGTCGATTCAAATACAGTAATCAACATTTTTTTAAAAATGATCAAGACTTAAAAAAATTATACTCTGATATTCCTGAAGCATTAGAAAATAATTATAATTTTCATTTAAGATTTAATTATAAACCTAAGAAATCTAATCCCATTTTGCCTTCTATTGCTAATGCTCAGAGCAATACTCCCGAGGAAGAACTAATTAACCAAGCCAAAAATGGCTTAGTTAATAGAATTAAAAATTTTATATTAAAAAAAAATCCAAATAAAACATATGGCCAAATTGAAGTTATTTATGAAAAAAGACTAACTCATGAAATTAAAATTATTAACTCAATGGATTATGCTAGTTACTTTTTAATTGTTTCCGACTACATCAAATGGGCAAAAAAAAATTACATACCAGTAGGTCCAGGCAGAGGTTCTGGAGCAGGCTCTTTAGTTGCCTATTGTTTAGATATTACTGATCTAGACCCAATAGAATTTGATTTAATTTTTGAGAGATTTTTAAATCCAGACAGAATTTCTATGCCAGATTTTGATATAGATTTTTGTGAGGAAAAAAGAGATCAGGTATTTGAATACTTAAGATCAAAATACAAGGATGGAGTTGCACATATAATAACATTTGGAAAGTTGAAAGCTAGAATGGCGTTAAGGGATGTAGGAAGAGTCTTGGGATTGCCTTATGGTCATGTAGACAAAATATGTAAAATGGTTCCTTTTGATCCTTCAAGACCCTTAACTTTGCAAGAGTCTATTGATAGAGAACCTAGGTTTAAAGAAGAAGTTAAAAATAATAAGAAAGTTAAAAAATTATTAGATTTATCTTTAAAACTAGAAGGTCTTAATAGAAATATGGCAACACATGCTGCTGGTGTAGTAATTGCTGGAAATAAATTAGCCGAGCAATTCCCATTATATGAAGATCGTAGCTCCAATTTAATTTTACCTTCAACTCAATACGATATGTACTCTTCAGAAAACGCAGGACTAGTAAAATTTGATTTATTGGGTTTAAAAACTCTTACAGTAATTGACAAAACTATAAAAAGATTAAAATTTAAGAATATAGAATTAGATATAAGTAAAATAAATCAAAATGATAAAAAAGTTTTCTCACTTTTGTCAACAGGAGAAACAACGGGATTATTTCAACTTGAAAGTGCTGGAATGAGAGACTCTATTAAGCAAATGAAACCAAATAAATTTGATGATATTATTGCACTAGTAGCATTGTATAGACCAGGTCCAATGAGCAACATCCCAATTTATAATGATTGTAAAAATGGGATTAAAGACCCTGATTATATTCACCCTACATTAAAAGAGATATTAAAACCTACATACGGAATAATTATTTACCAGGAACAAGTAATGCAAATTGCTCAAACCCTAGCAGGTTTTACAGCTGGCGAAGCAGATATTTTAAGACGAGCGATGGGTAAAAAAAAGAAAGCAGAATTAGACAAACAAAAAGAGAGATTTATCAACGGAGCTTTGAAAAATGGAATCGCAAAGGATGTTGCTAGCTTTGTATTCACAAAAATTGAACCATTCGCTCAGTATGGTTTTAATAAAAGTCACGCTGCAGCTTACGCATTAATTGCTTACCAAACAGCATATTTGAAAACTTACCACAAAGAAGATTTTATAGCTGCAACAATGTCAACTGAACTAACTAATACATCTAAATTAAGAGAGTTTGTGGAAGAATTGAAAAGACTGAATATTCAAACTATCAGACCATCTATAAATAAATGTTTCGCAGAATTTAAAGCGGTCAATGGAAAGCTTTTTTACGGACTTGGTGCTATTAAGAGTGTAGGATTTGAAGCTATTTCGAATATAATAAATGAAAGAGAAAAAAATGGGAAATATACTTCATTTATTGATTTTATTAATAGAGTAGACGCAAAAGATGTCAATAAACTTCAATTAGAAGGTCTCGTTAAAGCTGGTGTTTTTGATGAATTCGATAAAGATAGATATAAAATATTAAATTCAATACCAAAAATAATTCAACAAATAAAAAATATTAATGAAGATAAAAATAATAATCAGTCAAATTTATTTGATATGAATATTGACTCTAAAAAAGACTTTGATTTTTTACCCTCTAAACCATGGAAACAAAAAGAACTTTTGACTGAGGAGTTTAAAGCGTTAGGTTTTTATCTTTCAGATCATCCACTTAACGAATATGAGGAAGCTTTTAATCAACTTAAAATTATACCTTATAATCAATTTTATAATAATCAAGATAATGAAGGTTTAGTAGCAGGTACAATTATGTCCGTACAGGAGAAAAAAAGTGCTAAGGGCACACCTTATGGTATTGTTAAATTTAGTGATAAAAAAGGAGAATTCGAATTATTTTTATTTGCCGAAATACTTATTTCAAACCGAGAAAAATTGAAAGAGTCAGAATCTTTTGTATTAACTTTACAAAAAGACAAAATCAGCGGAGAAAATTTAAAGAAAAGAATTAATGTTAGGAAGATAACAAGTTTGGACGAAGTAATTAATAAACCTTACTCAAAAGTAACGATTGAGCTAAAACAAAATTATGATTTAGATGAAATTCATGAATTATTATCTGTAAATGGAGACACAGAAATTAATTTTATTATTAAAGATCAAAATAAACAGGCACATTATTCTCTTCAAAATAATCGAAAATTTGATTTAAAAGACCTTAAAGCCTTAAAAGCTAAGAAATATGTGGAAAAAATAACTGTTTAGAGAGTTGATTTTTTATCTTGATTGTATATATCAGTGAGTAATTTCGCACACAGTTACAAGGGCAAAGCCCTACCGGTCCATTATTTTGGAATTACTGTGGTGGATTAACCGGAAAAAAATATGAACGTACCTAAAGTAGACATAAAACAATTATTAGAGGCAGGCGTACACCTAGGCCATAAAACACTAAGGTGGAATCCAAAAATGAAGAAATATATTTTTGGTGAAAAAAACTCCATTCATATTATTGATCTAACACAAACAGTTGATTTTATTAAAAACGCACTAGTTCAAGTTCATAAGGCAATTTCTAGTGGAGGAAAATTACTTGTTGTATCAACAAAAAAACAAGCGTCAGAGCAAGTAAGCCAATTAGCTAAAGAAACAGGTCAATATTTTGTAAATTACAGATGGTTAGGTGGAATGCTTACTAATTGGAATACAATCCAAAATTCAATAAAAAGATTAAAAAAATTAAATGACCAACTCTCAAAAGAAAATTTAGGATTTACAAAAAAAGAAATTTTGAAATTTGGTAAAGAGAAAGAAAAACTAGAAAGATCATTAGGCGGAATTGCTGAAATGAAAAAAACACCCGATTTAATTTTTATAATTGATACTAATATTGAGTCGTTAGCAGTAGCAGAAGCTAAAAAATTAGGAATACCTATCATAGCTGTGTTAGACACTAATTCAGACCCAACAGGTATTGATTTTCCCATTCCAGGAAATGATGACGCAAGAAGATCAATCAATCTTTATTGTGACCTTTTAAAAAACACAATTAAAGATGCAGAAAAATTTATTAAAGGTCCTGAAGAAAAAGAAGAACCGAAGCAAAAAACTGAAGTAAAAAAAAAATAATTCTTAAATATATCAGCTAATGTCAAATAAAGATTTATTAGATAGCATAAAAAAACTTAGAGAAATGACCGGCGTAGGTTTTAAAGATTGCAAAGCTGCTTTGGATGAGAGCAAAGGTGATATCGAAAAATCTGTAGAATTTCTTAGAAAAAAAGGTATTGCCAAGGCCTCGAAAAAAATGAGCAGAACAGCGTCTGAAGGATTAGTTTTAGTAAAAGAAATAAATGGACAAATTTCAATTATTGAAATTAATAGTGAGACAGATTTTGTAGCAAAAAATAATGATTTTATAAAATTCTGTAAAGAACTTTCTGACATTAATTTTTCAACAAAAGGAAATCTAGAAAAGTTGAATGAGACAAAGATGACTAATGGCATTTTAGTAAAAGATAATTTAGTAAATTTTATAGCAAAAATAGGAGAAAAAGTTACAATCAGACGATCTAATTTTTTTGATAACTCAATTGGATCAAATTTTTTCTACGTACACTCTGCAATTGAGAAAAATATTGGTAAAATAGTTTCCATTGTAAAATTAGATGGAATTTCAAAAGATAAAAATAATGAAATCGGAACAAAAATTGCTATGCATATAGCAGCATCGAACCCTTTAGCTATTAATAAAGATGACATTAGTAAAGATATTGTTGAAAAAGAATTAGAAATTATTAAAGCTGAAATTACAAATTCTGGTAAGCCCGCAGATATGGTTGATAAGATTTCAAAAGGTAAAATATCAAAATTTTTAAATGATAATTCTCTATTAAATCAAATGTGGATCATGGACCCTAAAAAAAAAGTCTTAGATATATTGAAAGAACATTCTAAAGATATGGAAATTAAAATTGTGGATTTTGTTAAATATAAAGTTGGTGAAGGAGTGTAAAAAGTGAGTAATGACTTCAATGAAAGTAATTTTTCTTCAAAAATGGATAAAAGTATACAATCTTTAAAAAAAGATATTTCAACATTAAGAACAGGTAGGGCCAACACAAACATGCTAGATACGATTAAAGTTGATGTTTACGGACAATTAATGCCTGTCGAACAACTAGCTACAGTTAGCGTACCAGAAGCTAGATTAATTTCTATTCAAGTATGGGATAAAACTAATATAAATTTAATAGAAAGTGCAATTCAAAAGTCAGAATTAGGTATTAACCCTCAAACGGATGGTCAAATTATTAGATTAAGGATTCCAGATTTAACAGAGGAAAGACGAAAAGATTTGATCAAAGTATTAAAAAATATGGGAGAAAAAGGAAAAATTTCAATTAGAAATATAAGAAGAGAAGCTAATGAAGAATTAAAAAAAAAATTAAAAGACAAAGTAATCTCTGAAGATGATAATAAGAATTACGAAAAAAATATACAAAAGCTTACAGATCAAAATATAGAAAGTATTGATAAAATTTTAACCGAAAAAGAAAAAGAGATTATTCAGATATGAATAAGCTCAACCATGTCGCCTTTATCATGGATGGCAATGGTAGATGGGGTAAAAAAAGAGGTAAAGGAAGAAATTTTGGACATTTAAAAGGACTTGAAACAGTAAAAAAAATTGTTAGAAGTTCAATTAAATTAAATATACCTATCATAACTTTTTATGTTTTTTCATCTGAAAACTGGAAACGTCCAAAAAAAGAAATAGATTATTTATTTAAATTAATTAAAAATTATTTTTCAAAAGAAATACAAAACATTATTTCTCAAGGTGTTAAAGTAAACATATTAGGTGAAATCAATAAACTATCCAAAGATGTAAAATTAACTTTAAAAAAAACCACTAATTTAACTAGAAACAACAAAAAAATATTTGTTAATTTAGCTATAAATTATGGCTCAAAAAATGAAATTTTATCTGCTTTTAGAAAAACAAAAAAAAAATTAAATCTTAAAAATTTAGAAAAAAATCTTTATACTAAAAATATGCCAAATCCAGATATTTTAATTAGAACAGGAGGTCATCAAAGATTAAGTAATTTCATGTTATGGCAATTAGCTTACTCTGAACTTTACTTTTTAAGTAAATTATGGCCAGATTTTAATTCAAGTGATTTAACTAAGATAATCAAAAAATTTAAAAAAATAAAAAGAAATTTCGGTGGCTTATGATTTTTGGTAATTACACAAAAAGAATTACTACATCTGGATTGCTCTTATCATTAGTATTTTTAATTTTTAATTATAAATATATACTTATTTACAGTTTAGTTATATTTAGTGTTTTATCACTATTAGAATTTGTGAATATTACAAAAAAAATATTTATAAAAAAATTTTATTTTTATGCGTTAAATTTAATTTTTATATTATATATTTTCCTCTTTAGTTTTTTCTTTGTATACTTTGCTAGTTTTTTACAACTCAAAATTATACTTTTTTCTTTATTAGGATGTTGTATTGCATCGGATATTGGAGGATTCATCTTTGGAAAATTTTTTAAAGGTCCAAAATTAACTAAAATTAGTCCAAATAAAACTTATGCTGGCTCGATAGGTTCTTTAATTTTATCATGTTTAGTAATTTCAATGTCAATGTACTCCTACTCTAAAATTTTTACTATAGACTTTTTAATAATTGGTTTTTTTACTTCCTTAGCTTGTCAAGCAGGGGATTTATTTTTTTCTTTTCTTAAAAGAAAATCAAAAATTAAAGATACTGGAAATTTTCTTCCAGGCCATGGCGGTATTTTAGATAGAGTAGACGGTATATTATTGGGGGTACCTTTCGGTTTTATAGTACTAATTTCTTTATATTAAATGATGAAAAAAATTTCAATTCTTGGTTCAACAGGATCTATAGGACGCACGTCTTTAGATATTATAAATAAAAAAAAAAATTATTTTAAAATATATTTACTATCTGGACATAAAAATTTGAATTCTATTCAGCAACAAATTCAAAAATACAAACCAGAATATTTTATTATTTCAGATAATGAAACTTTTAAAAAAGTAAAAAATAAAAGTACTAACAATAAAACAAAAATCTTAAATAATTTTAATTATATTAATATTAAAAAAAGTGACATAACTATTTCAGCTATTCCAGGTATTGATGGTCTACATCCCACAGTTCAAATGATTAAATTTTCAAAAAAAATCCTTATAGCCAACAAAGAAGCAGTAGTTTGTGGGTGGAACTTGGTAAAAAAAACAGCTAATAAAAATAAAACCAAGATTGTACCAGTAGACTCCGAACATTTTTCAATTTCGAAATTATTAAATAATTGCAAGTTAATTGATGTCAAAAAAATTTATATAACAGCTTCAGGTGGCCCTTTTTTAAATTATAAAACTAGTCAGCTTAAAAATATACAACCCAAAGATGCCTTGAAACATCCTAAGTGGAAAATGGGAAAAAAAATAACCATAGACTCTTCTACTTTAATGAATAAAATTTTAGAATTAATTGAAGCGCAGAAACTTTTTAACTTACCAAATGATAAAATAGACATTTTAATTCACCCAGACTCCTTAGTTCACGCAATTGTGGAGCTAAAAAATGGTTTAACACAATTTATTTATCATAAAACTTCAATGTCTATACCTCTTGCAAACGCCATTTTTGATGATGATATTAATATTGATGAATTTATTAAAATTAATAATAGAGAAATAATTAATGATTTAACTTTTAAAAAAATAAACAGTAAAATTTTTCCAATTATCAAACTTAAAAAAAGAGTTAATGAATACCCGTCAACGTCAATAATTATAAATGCAGCTAATGAAATATTTGTTGATCAATTTTTGCAAAAAAAAGTCCCTTTTTTAAGCATATATAAAATCATTATGAGCATACTGGAGGATAGAAATTACAAGAAATATGCTATAAGAAAACCTAATAATATTAAAGAAATTTTAACTATCAACAATTGGGCCAAAGAAACAACTTTATCTAAATTAAATTAAATAATGAATAAAATAATAATAATATTTATATCTATATTTTTTTTAAATTATGCAACTTCAAATGCAGAAGTTGTTAAAAATTTTGAGGTAACTGGAAATAAAAGAGTAAGCGAGCAAACAATCAAAGTTTATGGAGAAGTGGAAATAGGAAAGAATTATTCTGAAGCAGATTTAAATCAAGTCCTACAAAATATTTATTCTACCAATTTTTTTTCTGATGTTAAAATCAATTTAAAAAATGAAACTCTTTTTATAGACGTAAAAGAATATCCAGTTGTAAATCAATTAATTTTAATTGGTGAAGAAAGCAATAGGTATAAAGAAGAGATAAAAAAACTAATAAAACTGAAACAGAAAAAATCTTTCATAAAATCTTTTTTAGTTAATGATGTCGAAATTATAAAGCAACTTTACTCGTCTTTAGGTTACAATGATGCAAAAGTTGAAATTAAAACAAAAAAAAATGATGAATACAATTTAGATCTTGTAATTGAAATAGACAAAGGTAACCTAACAAGAATTTCCTCTATAAATTTTATTGGAGATAAAAAAATAAAAGATAAAAGGCTTAGAGAAATTATTGCAAGTGAAGAGGATAAATTTTGGAAGATAATCTCCAATAATTCTAAATTTAGCGAAAACTTAATTCAATTAGATAAAAGACTGCTTAGTAATTATTATAAATCTCTAGGATATTATAATGTTAAAATAAATTCTAGCTCAGCTGAAAAATCTAAGGAAGGTGACATAAACTTAGTTTACTCGATTGATGCCGGCAAAAGATATACAATAACAAAAATTACTACCAATGCAGATTCAATCTTTGACAACCAAATCTTTCTTTCTTTAAAAAAATCATACAATAAATATATAGGAGAATATTATTCGCCATTTTCAATCAAAGATTTACTTGAAGATATCGACATATTAATTGAAAATAATAATTTACAATTTGTTGAACATAATGTGGAAGAGATTTTAAATGATACAAATAATAGCATAGAAGTAATATTTAATATTTTTGAGTCTCAAAAGATTTTAGTTGAAAGAATTAGTATTATTGGAAATAACGTTACAAATGAGGATGTAATCCGAGGTGAGTTAATCCTAGATGAAGGTGATCCATTTAGTAAATTAAATTTAGATAAATCTGTTGCTAAACTTAAAGCAAGAAACATATTCTCTTCTGTAAAATCAAAAGTTTCAGACGGGTCTTCAAAAAATTTAAAAAATATCGAAATTCAAGTTGAGGAAAAACCAACTGGTGAAATAAGTGCTGGCGCTGGCGTAGGAACTAATGGAGGATCTTTTGCTATAGGCATCACTGAGAATAACTGGCTTGGCCAAGGAAAAAGATTAAATTTTGAAATCGAGGCAGATGCAGAATCTTTATCAGGTACTCTTGGATATACAAATCCGAACTACGATTTATTAGGAAATGAAGTTAATTATTCTGTAAGCAGCACTTCTAATGATAAACCAGATCAGGGTTATGAAAATTCAATTATCAGTGCAGGAGTAAGCACTACGTTTGAACAGTATAAAGATTTATTTGCAACAATAGGTCTTTTTGCTAGTTATGATGATTTAAGAACTGATGGAACCGCCTCTGCTTCTTTAAAAAAACAAAGTGGAGAGTTTAGTGAAATGACCGCCAAATATGGTTTCAAATATGATAAGAGAAATAGAGCTTTCATGCCGACTAGAGGATCAGTTTATAGCTTCAACCAACAAATCCCTCTCTACGCTGATAAAAACTATTTTTCCAACACATTTAGTGCAAGCGGATATAAATCTTTTTCTGAAAACGTCGTAGCAGCAAGTAAATTTTATATATCGAATATTAGAGGTCTCGGAGATGATGATGTTAGACTTAGTAAAAGAAAATTTTTATCTAATTCAAGGTTAAGAGGATTTGATAGGGGAAAAGTTGGACCAACTGATGGTACAGATCACATTGGCGGAAATTATGCAGCTGCTGTGAATTTTGAAGCAAGTTTGCCAAATCTTCTTCCTGAAACAACAAATACTGATTTTGGCCTTTTTATAGATTTTGCTAATGTGTGGGGTGTTGATTATGATAGCACACTAGACGATAGTAATAAAATTAGATCTTCTACAGGTGCTGCTATAAATTGGATTTCTCCTATAGGACCAATGTCTTTCATTTTATCTACTAATTTATCAAAAGCTAAAACAGATGAAACTCAAAGCTTTACTTTTAATCTAGGAACAACTTTTTAAAATGAAATTTTATAAAAAAATAATTTTTATTTTACCAATTTTAGTTTTAACGTCTCAAAATTTATTAGCTGATTTACCTAAGTATTTAGATTTTAATTATGTTCTTAATGAAAGTACAGCAGGTAGTAAAGCACAAAAATCACTAAAAAATATGTTTCAAAAAACGATGAACGAACTTAATGACAAAGAAAAAAATTTACTAAATGAAGAAAAGGAATTAATTAAAAAGAAAAGAATTATTTCAGAAGAAGAATACAAAAATAAGATTAAGGAATTAAGAAAAAAAGTAATTGATTTAAGAAAACTTAAAAACGAAAGTTTATCTGATTTAACAAAGAAAAGAACCAATGCTAGAAACACTCTTTTAAAAAACTTAAATCCTATTTTGAAACAATATATGCAAGATAAACAAATAAGAATGGTTATAGATAAAAAAGATTTAATATTAGCTGATGAAAAATTAGATATAACAGATGATATTATTAAAATTTTAAATGATAAACTTAAATCAATTAAACTAAATTAATAAGGTTAATGAATAAAAATATTTTTTTTAAAAAAAAAAATATAAACATTAAAAAACTTTTTCCAAAAAATAAATTTAAAAAATATTTTGTAGTAAAAGATATAAAACCTTTAACAATTGCTAAAAATTGTGACCTAACTTTCTTTGATTCAATTAAATACAAAGATAGTGCTAAAATAACCAAAGCATCTGCTTGTATAACAACTATTAAATTAAGCGAATTTTTACCAAAAAATATTGAAATAATTATTGTAAAAAATGTTCTATATGAGTTAGCACAATTATTAAAATTAGTTTACCCGTTTTCAGATGTTGATTATCCAGATCCATCTTTAAAAAAGCCAGAAAATAAAAAGTTTTCAAATGTAAAGTTTTGTAACAATGTTTTAATTGGTAAAAACTGTAAAATAGGTAAAAATTCAATTATTGGATCAAATTGCATAATTGAACATGATGTAAAAATTGGAAAAAATTGTATTATTGGATCTGGCTCAATAATAAAAAATACAATAATTGGAGATAATGTAGTGATACAAGATGATTGTAAAATTGGACAAAAAGGCTTTGGTTTTATTCCTATCAACAATAAAAACATTAAATTTCCTCATATTGGTAAAGTTGTTATTGAAAATGAGGTAGAAATAGCTTCTGGTTGTACAATAGATCGTGGCTCTATAGACGATACATTGATTGGAAAGAATACTTATTTAGACAATCAAGTTCATATTGCACATAATGTTAAGATCGGATCAAACTGTATGATAGCTGGGCAAGTTGGTTTTGCTGGCAGTTCAATTATTGGAAACAATGTTTCTATTGGTGGACAAGCTGGTATTTCTGGACATTTAAAAATAGGGAACAATGTTAAAATCGCTGGAGGAAGCGGTGTAGTCAAGGATATTGAAGACAACCAAGTTGTAATGGGATATCCTGCAGTTCCTTTGAGAGATTTTTTAAAAAAAGGTAAATAAAATTTAGATGGAATTAGATAAAAAAAAGATTAAAAGCTTACTTCCTCATAGAGAACCAATGCTTTTAATTGATAAATTAACCAAAATAGTTCCACTTAAATCAGCAACAGCAATCATGTTTGTAAAAAAAGATGGCTTTTATGTTCAAGGACATTTTCCAGGTCAACCAGTAATGCCAGGAGTTCTAATAGTCGAAGCATTTGGCCAAGCTGCAGCAGCACTAACAGCACATGGAATAGACCCTAAAGAATATGCAAACAAATTAGTTTATTTAATGGGTGTAGATAAAGCTAGATTTAGAAGTCCCGTAATTCCTGATTGCGAATTACATTTAGAAATAGAGGCTGTTAGATCACATGGAAGAGTGTGGAAATATAAAGGTACGGCTAAAGTTGATGGTAAAAGAATGGCCGACGCTGAATGGTCAGCAACTATAGTGGATAGAAATAAATGATTCATCAATCAAGCGTTATAGATAATAAAGCGAAGATTTCAAAAAATGTAAAAATTGGCCCTTTTTGTTATGTAGGCCCAGAGGTAGAAATTGGAGAAAATGTTGAATTAATTTCTAATGTTCATTTAGAAGGTAACACTAAAATAGGGAATGGAACAAGAGTATTTCCATTTGCAAGTATTGGTACTCAACCTCAAGATTTAAAATACAATAATGAAAAAAATAGTACGATCATAGGTGATAATAATATTATAAGAGAATATGTAACAATAAACCCGGGAACAGAGGGCGGCGGGTCAAAAACTATAATTGGAAACAATTGTTTGTTAATGATTTCATCACATGTAGCGCATGATTGCAAAATTGGAAACAACGTAATAATTGCAAATAATGTACCTCTTGGAGGACATGTGACAATTGAGGATTCAGTTGTAATAGGAGGCAATTCAGCCGTGCAACAATTTACTAGGATTGGAAGATTAGCAATGATAGGTGGAATGACAGGAGTGTTAAAAGATGTAATTCCATTTGGATTATCTATTGGAAATAGAAACTATTTAGAGGGATTAAATTTAATTGGTTTAAGAAGAAAAAAATATGAAAACAAAAAGATTATGGGTTTAGATAAAGCCTATAAAGAAATTTTTTCATCTAAAAATCTTCATGAAAATCTAAGCAAAATAAATGGTGAATATAAAGACAATGAATTAGTGAACGAAGTTATAGCTTTTATAGAAAAAGATAAAAAAAGACCTATTTGTTTACCTCAAAGTTAAAATAATTATGATTGGGCTTATTTTTGGAGAAACAGATTTTCCAAAACAGATCTTAAAAAAAATTAAAAAAAAAGAAAAGTATCTCATAATAGATTTAACAAAAATTAAAAGTTTCAAAAAAGATAAAAATTCTTATTCTGTATCCATTGGTCAATTTGGAAAAATAATAAATATCTTGAAAGAAAATAACTGTAAGAAAGTCTTATTTGCTGGAAAAGTAAATAAACCAAATTTTTCTAAATTAAAATTAGATTTAAAAGGAGTTTATTATATGCCAAGAATAATAAAAAGCTCTAAATTAGGTGATGCTGCAATATTAAAAGAAATAATAAATATATTTAAAAAGGAGAAAATTAGAACTGTAAGTTCATCAATTTTCACGCCAGAGTTAAGTTTAGCAAAAGGTAATTACTCGAAGACAAAACCTAGCACTCAAGATAAAAAAGATATTAAAATATCCATTAAAGCACTAAACAAGACACAACCATATGGTTATAGTCAAGGAGCTGTATCCAGAAACAGTAAAGTTTTAGCTATAGAAAGAAGAGGAGGCACACAAAAAATGCTTAAGCAAATTAAAAATAAAGGTAATGGAGTTCTAGTAAAATTTCCAAAAAAAAAACAAGATTTAAGAGTGGATCTTCCTACAATAGGTCTTAATACATTTAAACAGTGTAAAAGAGCTGGACTTAATGGAATTGTTTTAAAACATAAAAAAAATATTTTTCTAGATAAGAAAAAATGCATTCAATATGTAAACAAGCATAAAATGTTTATCTTAATAAAATGAGCAAAATTGTATTAATCTTTTTAATTTATTTAGGTCAATTTTTAACATTAAAATCTGAAGAACCTAAATTAGAAGAAATAGTTAAAGGTTTGAATAACCCCTGGAGTTTGTCATTTATGACAAACGAAAATGTTTTGATAACAGAAAAATCAGGAACCTTGCTAAAATTAAATTTAACAAATAAAAAAATAAGTAAATTTACGCATAATCTCAATATATTAGAAGGTGGACAAGGCGGTTTACTAGAGGTTTTATTCAATAATAATGAAATATTTGTTTCCTATTCAGAAAATAGAGGAAACGGTAAATCAAGCACATCCGTAGCAAAAGCATTAATAAAAAAAAATGATTTAAATTTCAAAAATATTTTTAGAGCTGAACCACCAATAAATTCCGGTTATCATTTTGGCTCAAGATTAGTTATTAAAGATAATTATTTATTTATAACAGCGGGTGAAAGGGGAAAGGGTATAATAGCTCAAGATGCAACAAAACATCCTGGAAGTATTGTCAGAATACACTTAGACGGTTCCATACCTAACAATAATCCTAAGTTTGAAAACAATAAAAAATGGCTGCCAGAAATTTACCAAATAGGTGTGAGAAATCCTCAAGGAATGGCATTGTCTCCTTTTAATGGTAAAATTTATATTACCAACCATGGCGCCAAAGGGGGTGATTGGATAGGCTTGGTAAAAAAAGGTGAAAATTACGGATGGAAAATTTTAGGGTGGGGAGGAACAAATTATACAGGTACTAAAATTGGTCCAAAGTGGAAACCTGGATTTACAAAAGCTATTAAATATTGGGTCCCATCAATAGCTGTAAGTTCAATTGTTATTTATAAAGGTGAATTATTTAACGAATGGAATGGTGACGCTTTAATTACTTCTCTTAAAGACCAGTCGTTAAGAAAAATAAAATTTAAAGATAATAATTTTTTGAAAGAAGATATAATTTTTAAAAAAACCATTGGCAGAATAAGAGATATAGAAATTCAAAAAAAAACAGGTGAAATATTTCTTTTAACAGATCAAGGTTCATTATGGAGATTATACAAGTGAAAAAGATTTTTATTTTAACAGGAGAGGCCTCAGGAGATAAATTGGCATCAAAAGCCATAAGTGATTTAAAAAAAATAAATCCTAATATAGAATATTTATCAGTTGGTGGAGAAAACCTTAAAAGGATCGGTATTAATTCTATTTATGATTTGAAAGAAATCACTTATTTAGGTTTTACTAGCGTATTTTTAAATATATTTAAAATTAAAAAAAAAATAAATGAGACTGTAAAAGCAATTGAAGATTTTAACCCTGAAATTTTGTTTACTGTTGATAGTCCTGATTTCACATTAAGAGTAGCAGAAAGAGTTAAAAAAAATAATCCTAAAATTAAAACAGTTCATTAT
>Ga0181422_1000329_pt1 | contig 15525 bp, 7 predicted proteins | sample 45SPOviralmetaG_FD_130147 | JGI IMG/M metagenome (GOLD analysis project Ga0181422, IMG submission 130147) | Marine viral communities from the oligotrophic San Pedro Time Series (SPOT) site, San Pedro Channel, CA, USA - 45 SPOT_SRF_2013-07-18 | ecosystem: Environmental > Aquatic > Marine > Strait...
GGGGGCAGGATTCGAACCTGCGAAGCAATATGCAGAGGAGCTTGAATCCACCCCCTTTGACCACTCGGGTACCCCGGCTACTGTGTTTTCCGTGAGACCAGTTCTTCTTGACTATTCCTCTTGCGGGATGTCCACTATATCCAATGGTTTTGGAGGCGGTCGGCGGAGCGAAACAATGCGACGTATTCGCTCTAAATGATAGGCTTCTTCTCGTTGAGCACGCTGTTGACGAACGACGAAAAGGACCATGCCGGCGACGATTAAGGACAGTACTGAAAGACCAAACGTGGCCATCCGAGTCGAACCACTCGTGGATTCTTGGGCTTGGATATCGGCCAAAGGTACGGGAACCTGAGGCGTGAAATCAACCACCTCCAAGTTTAGCCCGAGACGCCCTTCTTTCCAGGCCTCAATGTTCCACACAAAGTTCACCCATTCTCCCGGCTCTAAGTAAGCCGTATTGTTACCCATTTCTCGGCCTTCACCATCTCTCAAAACGACTTGAAATTCCCCCGGGAGCAGCCCATCGTTGGCCACGCGAGCGTAGACTGAGACATTCTCGCCAACGGCTGGTCGGAAAGGTGTAGCCGAAAGGTCGGTCAGCACAGGTTCGAAAGCAAACCACGTGATGCCAACGTTGAGTGGTGCGGGTTCAGTCCCGTATCCGGTCAACAAACGTCCGGAACGATCCGTTGCACTGAACCACACAATCAGCACATCACTGCGCGTCAGAGGTATGTCCGGAGCAACGAAATCAACGGTGCCTTGGTACACCGTGAATTCGTTGAGAGTCGTGCTGAGCGGGAGGGTCAAGCGTTGGTTTGTACCCTCGACTGGTTGCCCCATCCGATAGAACACGGTGTGCATCTCAATTCCCACCGGTGGCATGTGCGTGTCGTCGTTGACACTGACGGTGACGGGAACTGCCGTTAGGGCGTTTGAAGCAAGGTTCTCCAACATTCCTGGCGCAACAACAAGTTTGGGCGCTACATCGTCGACCACAAGGTTGTAAGTCAGGCCGTTGAGTTGGTGATGTTCAAAACCTTCAGGCGAGACTGAAAAGACACCATCGTCGTAATAGAGAATGTTCTCGTTCATGGTAGCGTTGAACGAAATGATACCGCTGGGCGTGAGGTTCACGAGGTTTGATGACGAGCGTTCCCCATCGGTCAAGGTCCATTTGAATTGGCCGCCCTCAGGGAAATGTTCAGCGAGCACCGATGTGTTGCTGTGATACAGACCCATGGTGTGATTTACGACATCGTTTCGATGGAACCAGTATGTGGACTCGTTGTGTTGTCCGTAAGGTGCTTGGGTATCGGTGATGTTCAACCAACGAAGGTCAATCGTGTCGCTTGCCTCCCATGAGAGTGTGTTCAATTGGTACAGGCCAAGGCCGAGGTCTTGGCCTTCATCGAACACCTTGAGGGAAGGCACACCTATGTCGGGCAAAAGACGAGTGGTGTTCCAATCTAAACGGAATGAAACATCCACGTCATACATGGTCAGGAGAGGACGCTTTTGAACGGTCACAGAAGGCGTCCCAATGAAGCACTCTTCATCGAATTCAACATCTCCAAAGCGCGGCTCATAGTGGATGAAACATGCTGAATCGTTGGCTTCACCGAGGAGCGCCAAGCGAATGGCATCGAGGGATTCGATGCTGTTCGCATCGCCAAGTGAAAAGGAGAAATGGTGTTCATGACCTGCAAGAAGTTGGCCTTGCTCTCGATCCAACTGGATGTTGTCAACTTCAATGATGGTGTCTGAACGTCGCTGGATGCTCAGCGTGGCAAGGTCAAACGCTTCTCCAAAATCTCCACCGCCCAACAGTGGGTTTCCGGCGAGGTCCGCGCCTTTCAGCACCACACTAAGTCGCCCGCTGTTCTTTCCGCCCGAAACGACTTGCTCGGAAGAAAGAAGCGGTAAATCAACCTCAAGTTGGGTCACACCACGGTTGAGGCTCACCGTTTGCAGGCTGTACTCCGCAGCGTCCATGGCACCGTCTCCGTTGGTATCATGGATGCCTTCCAGCCAAGTCCAAACTTCCAACTGATTGGACAACCCCTCTGGGTCGCTCAGTACAAGTCGGAGAGCAACATCTTTGCCGTACATGGAAACGTGGCCGTCAGCGAGCACTTCTTGCCCAGAAGAAAGAGCCTGAAGTGAATCTACCTGGGGCCTCATAATGTCATGAAGGAAGCGCGTTGGAGTGAGAACAAACGTTCCGTCATCGCTGGATGAGGCATTGGTCCCCAAGGGCCCTCGCCGGGATATACTCGGCAGCATTTCGATGTAGGTGTTGCTGGGAACCTGGTCGTTGAGCAGCGGGCTGGCAACCTCAACCGTAAACCGTCCCTCTGGTCCAACTTCAGCCGACCAAGAGGTTGACCAGTTGACAGATTCACCCGTCCATTCATCGGGCCCCCCGGAGAGGTTCTTTGGTGGCACCGCACGGGCCGTGACAGTGACTTCGGCTTCTCCGGCCTCCACCCATTGATTGGCGATGCCCTCCATCCGAACGCGGCCCGAGGCTTGCATTGACTCGTTATGATTGAGGTGGTAGGGCCAGAACGAGTTTGTCCAATCATCAATTCGCCGTTGGGTTCCATCCGTGACGGTGAAATCGACCACTTCGATGTCGTTCTCAACTTCGTTAAAGGCCGTTTTCCTCACATGAACTTCGGGTCCGGCTTCCAAACCTTCGCTGTCCTTTGCCATGGTGAGAACATGAAGGTCGTCGATGTCATCCAGCAACCAGGTGCTGGTGAAAGACCAAACGACACTGCAAGTGTTCAGCGTGCAGGTGACAGAGGATGCTGGGGCCTCCAAAAGGGCGAGACCCGCTCCCCCCATTTGACGGAAACGTGGTTCGTCTTGGATTCGGTCAAGTTCAACGTGGATGGCTGCGCCCGTCATGTCTGCTGTGGGCCCAAGCCAAAGGGAAACCGACGAAATGTCAGGGGCATCTTCCGCCGCATCGAGTGGGTTGTAGCGAGTGTGATGGGTTGTAAACGAAATCGTTTGAGTTGGAAGCCATCGTGTGTGGCTCGGATTGTCAACCGTTTCGATCATCAGTGGAAGCGTGGTAGCATTGAGGCCGACGCGAAGTCCACCCTCGGCTGTTTGTACATGGAGCGGGACATCGAGGACCGTTCGCATGTTTGAGCCAACCGAGGCCTGTTTGGCGCTGTTCAATGCTTCTGCGCTAACGCGAACCTCCTGCAAACTGTCAGGGAGGAGATGCATGAAGGTAGAGATGCGTACGTCGGCCGTGCCTTGAACCTCGAGCGAAACGGTACAAACCAACTGATGGGCGATGAACGATGCGTGGGCATGACTTGAGACGACATCGGGACAAGACGAAGCCCCTTGGTGGTGAAGAATGGTCATGCCTCCAAAGGTTGTTTGGAGAACGCCATTCAGGCGCACCTCGCTCGTGTTGGTCAAGTTGTCAAGCATCAAGATCATCGCTGGCCCTGGACCCGAGCCCGAGCCTTGGGCAAGACGATCAAGCGATCGGTACGTGAGGTCCAACGTGGTGTTGTCCATCGCGATGCTCGGGGCCACGGAGGTTGGCGACCAGGTTACGTTGTTGCCATCGTGTTCAACCATGGCCAATTGGGTGTTCAATCCAAGGCGATCGGACATCTGTTCAGGAGGCCACGTCATGACCGAAACATTGTTCCAACCAATGGCCAAATTCGGCCGTTGAGGAGGCACGACGCAATCCAACTCGGCTTTGGCTCGGACGAAATGTTCGCCTCCTGAGCCGATGAGTGTAAAATCGGTCGTGAGGTAGAGAGCGCCTCCATACGAGTGATTCAGGTACGTGGTCTTGACGGGTTCAGGCACATGGGCTGAGCCCACAAGAAGCCCATTGGTGGTGGCCCATGTCAGATTATCACCAACGGTGGTCAAGCGATAACCGTCGTGAGGGCAGGCCACGGTGGATGGCAACGGAATCGAAAACGGACCTGATACAATGAGCGTCCCGTTGCTGTCCAATATGGCTTTGTCAGCTCCCACTCCGGTGTTGAGCACATGCTGGGGCCCGATGTAGGTCGTGCGCCCCAGGCTCATGCTGTGGACAAGGGGCGTCACGTACGTGTCGTTGGTGCTCATCCGAACACGGACATGAACCGAGGGGTGCTCTCGTGGATCAAGGGCGAGTTGGGCAGGCAGGGTCAAATTTTGATGCCCCTGTATGGGCTGGCCCTGCCCGTCAAGGACATCGAACAGGATCGTGGTGCCGCTGGGTTGTTCAAACCAACCGTCAAGCCAGCCATAACCAAACAATGGGTCGGGTGAAATAGAGCGAGAGGTCCATGTTCCTGATGGTTCAAAGACATCAATTTCAATGCCAGCGTCATCAATGTACCACCCGTCTGCTTCAACGAACGTATCGGAAAAGAATGAAAATCGAGCCTTGATGGATTGGCCGGAAAGGTTGGACAAATCGTAGGTTTTGAGTTCAAAATCCCGAGGGTTACTCACACCGCAACCGTTGGGAACACTGGAACCATCAATGATTCCTTGGCCGAAAAGCGGAGAGTTGGTGTTTACCGTCGAGATTTGGTCATGGAACCCGTTGAGTTGTGGCGGAAGCCACCACCATGATTGCCCACCGTCGTTGGAAATGGAGACACCTCCTCCGTCCCAGTTGTGTTCCGTGCAAACCCAAGAACGGAAGGAGAGGCGAGCGGTTGCGTTGTTGGGGACCGTGTATTCTTCAGTGATGAGATGAGTGTAGACATTGTTGGTGTATTTGGTGGTCAAATTGATGGCAGCGCCGCGATCACCTGAATGGAATGTACCTGGGCCGTAGCCTGAAGTGTTTCCAATTTCACCGAGTTCCCAACCGTCTGGCCATGTTCCATCAATTGACCAGCCTGGCGGCGTAGTCATTGATAATTCAAACGAATTGGTCGTGGATTGGGGAGGATTCATGCCAAATGCGGTGGTCCAATTCCACTCGTTGATTGAGGAGGTTGAGGGGTCGAGCCAACCTCGTTGATCTCCGTATTGGCCACTGGTATCGCTTGAGAAATTTGACAACTGAAGACGTTCGGATGTCGGTGTTCCAGGACGATGAATGACCGAAACATCGTCAATGGCGACCCCCTCCCAACCAGAAGAGGCAAATCCACCATACCCGGTTTGGTAGTTGGTCAAGACCTGAAATTGAAACAAGACATTGGAGGCATTTGGATGGCCAGACACGCCACTGGGAAGGCTGTATGAAATGGGAATCCACCCAAGAGATTCGTCCATGTAGTAATTTCCTTGATAGGAAAGCCCGTTACCTGGGAGGCCAGGGATGCCGGATACGGGTGCCCATGTGGTGCCGTTGTTGAGGCTCACATAGACGAGAAGGTTGTCTGAGAGGGCCCCCTCAAGGTCCCAGTTGGCCCAAAATTCAATGCTCATTGGACCGCTGAATTGAGACAAATTGGCCGGGAGGTAGAGGCGCCCGTTGGCGTTATTGGCATAGTCGCCGCTCATGTTTCCATGGAACCAAGCACCTGGAAGGTCTCCTACATTGGAGAGGGTAAAGTTGTCCAGAAACCACCCATGTCGAAGGCCGGGTGTCGCAGAGGTGTGGAAACAGAAACGAACCTCGATTGTCGTTGAGGTTGGCTGCACAACGCCATCGAGGCTAAAATGGGCTTCCTGCCAACCTTCGGAAGCACCCGACCAAACATTGGAAGGAGTGCCCGTGAGACTCGAACTGTTGGTGTAGGGAGTGGAAGGAGCCAAAACCTGCCATGTACCACCAGAAAGCCGGCTTTCAACCCAAGCAGCATCGTCGTCAAAGAAGGCCAGCCAGTGGTCAACGGTCAAATTGTAGCGGTTGACAATCACCGGAAGAGTTTCTGTGGGAGAAGCTAGGCAGCCGCTCATGTTCGCACCCAATCCCCCTTGAGCTTGGGTTGCCAGCACACGCTGGCCATGCGTTGGAGCACTTGGTTCTCCCGTTTGGGCCGTCGCGTTGGTCAAAGGAACCACGTTCCAAGCGTTATGATTCGGCCCTTGACCAACCCAATCAGGAAGAGTTTCGATGAGCGTTTCAAAGTCCGTCAAGGTGGCGAGCGTTGATTGGGGGGCCAAACTCAGTTGGCCGCCATGGCCTATGCCTTGAGTCCCTTGATGAGTGCCGTTCCAACCCGTGTTGGCATCAATACCAAAACGGGCCGACGTATCTTCGGCTTCAGCCCACATTGGCGTCACATCAAGGAGGCCACCCGAGAAAGTCTGATTGTAAGGAATACCGAGCACACCAGTGCTTGTGGTGTTGACGCCAACCGAGTTACCTTGCGGCGTATAGAACGTGGAATACAATGCATCTGGAGGCTTTTCCCCTAACGGCGAAGCCATTGGAACGGCCAGCACGAGCAACATCAGGAGGCTCATGCCCAACGCCAATGCTCCTTGCCTCGTGGCGGGAGCGTTGCGGCTAGGCAAGGACATTCTTTGACACCTCGCTTTTGCGAGGTGCGGAGGTTGGATATGAAAGGGTGTTATGCCTGCATCAGACAAGCGATGGCAAGTATTCTGCGGAAGAGGATTCAAAACCCGTCACCTCCACGTGCGTTTCATGAACCCTGTTCGTGATCTCGACGGCGCACAAGCCCAAGAGATCGAAGAGCAACTGTTCACCACACACCGCCAACAACTTCCGCGGCACGTCCCCATACCGTTGCCTCGTCAGGACTTCTGGGAAATGGTCCGTGCCCTGCTTTCAAGCCTTGATTTAGAGATTCAAGAAATGGTACGAAAAGGTTCCATTGACATGCGACTTCAGAACCTCCAAAAGCGCCAGACCAACATCCGGCGAATCGCGTCTGAACTTGCAAGAAAACGAATGGTCGCCATGATGCAACACGCCGCCAGTCAAGCCCTGCGCAGCGGGGGGAGCCCAAACATGGCCCAAGAACTCCCTTCGCTGGATTGGCAACGGCATGACCCATCTGAGAAAGCCTTCTACCATGCCCTCCAACTCAACGTTGACCGGTTCAAGAAAGAGATCGATTGGCAAGGAATGCAGCAAGGTTTGCTCGGTGAAATCATGATGCAGCCCCGCACCCATGCACCTGGGACCATGCAGTTGGATGCGTATGTAGGTGAAGGGAAAATCACCTCCAGGCCCCCACCTGATTTGGCTTTTGAAGACACAATGGAACCTCTGCCTGCGGCGCAAGAAGATGCCGAAGAACGCTGGAGGGACGATGCACCGTGGGTGGATGAAGAAGCGTACTTGCTTGCCGACATGCAGGGGCGTGAGCCCACAGATGCCGCACCTGCAGCACCCGTAGCCTCAGGTTCATCCACGGCAAAACATGGAGCAGCTATGGAACTGGCTCCGTCAAAGGAACCCATTCAGACCATTCAAGACGAACCGCAGATAGCGGAACCTGAACCCTCCACAGAACCGTCTGCATCACAAGATGAGGGCAACGTTCGTGTGCGTATCCTCGAAACCATGCCTGAACCGGTCATGGATGCTTCAGGTCAGCCCTTGGTGCTCGAGGTTGGAGATGTTCATTTCCTCGATGAGGGCATGGCTGCATGGCTCATTGACGCAGGCGTAGCTGAACGAGCCGAGTTGTGAAGGACGGGAGCCTCTGCTGTCCTCAAGATGAGGTGCAAAGGCTACGCTGTGATTGTTGAATTGGCCCTTATGAGCCAAATTAGCGCACCAACTGAGTTCAGTTGATGTTTCTCATCGAGATCTCGATGCTGACGGTGTCAGGGATAGGAATCTTGGTCACTGAGCGGAGGGCCGTTTGGTCCTTTGCGGTTGAGATGTCCATCTCAAGCAGACGCTTGTGAATGCGCATCTCCCAATGGTCGTAGGTCTCACTGCCTTCGCCGTCGGGTGCCTTTCGAACAGGGACCACAAGTCGGCGTGTTGGCAGAGGAATTGGACCACGGAGGTTGATTCCCCCGCTGTCGCAGATGGTTTTGATTTGGCTGGCAACGTTATCGATGTCCTGGTGGTTCTCACCGGTCAGTTTGATAACGGTAACAGCAACCATTCAATTCACTCCTCACATCAATCCTAAGGTGAGCGAACTCACTTCTTCTCGATCTTCAAGCAAACGCCTGCAGCCACGGTCTTGCCCATGTCGCGGATGGCGAAGCGGGAAAGTTCTGGGAAGGTATCCATTTGCTCAATGGCCAACGGCTTGGTTGGCTGGAAGCGGATGAGACATGCATCACCGGTCTTCAGGAAGGAAGGGTTGGCTTCCTTACCGGACTTGTTGGTCTTTTCCAAGAGATCCATGAACTTCACAGCGACTTGAGCGGTGTGAGCGTGGAACACAGGAGTGTAGCCAACGGAAACAGCCTTTGGAATGTCCATGAGCTGAATTTGTCCGACGAAGTGCTCGTCGTGTCGAACGAAGGTTGGTTCGCTGTCAGAGTATCCTGCAACGTCGCCACGGCGGATGTCGTCAGCAGCGAGGCCACGGACGTTGAAACCAACGTTGTCGCCAGGTTCAGCCTTGTCGACCATGGTGTGGTGCATCTCGATGGACTTCACTTCACCGCCCTTCATTGAAGGGTTGAAGACGATGTTCTTACCGACGTTCAAGACACCGGTTTCGATCTTACCAACAGGCACAGTACCGATACCAGAGATCTTGTAGACATCCTGAATTGGCAAGCGGAGAGGCTTGTCGGATGGCTTGGATGGCATTGGTGTGGCGTTGATGGCTTCGAAGAGTGTTGGACCCTTGTACCATGGGCACTTGTCCGACTTGTTGTACACGTTGTCGCCGTTGAGGGACGAGGCAGGGATCATTGGGACGTCGTCCGGCTTGAATCCAGCCATGCGGAGAAGTTGAGACACTTCCTTGCACGCGTTGTTGTACTTCTCTTCGGTCCAGTCGACACCAGAGATGTCCATCTTGTTGACGTGGACGATGAGGCCCTTGACACCAAGCACCTTTGCAAGGAAAGCGTGTTCCTTGGTTTGGGCGTTGACACCGTCGTTGGCTGCGCAAAGCAACACAGCGGTGTCAGCTTGCGAAGCACCGGTAATCATGTTCTTCACGAAGTCTCGGTGACCTGGTGCGTCGATGATGGTCCAGTAGTAATCGGGGGTGAAGAATTCCTTGTGAGCGACGTCGATGGTGATACCGCGCTCGCGCTCTTCCTTGAGTCCGTCCATGACGTACGCAAGTCCGAATCCAGCCTTACCGGACTCTGCAGCGAGTTTTTCGTTCTTTTCGATCACGTGCTCTTCAATGTGGCCAGAGTCAAGAAGGAGACGTCCAACAGTGGTGGACTTTCCGTGGTCAACGTGACCGATAAACACGATATTGCGGTGTGGCTTGCTTCTGTCTTCCCATTGTGCTCCCATGGTAATCGCTCCTTAGCAAGCCGTCCGACAATTATCCCCTATATCAAAAGCGCGACGCGGTTTGGGAGCCGGATTTCCCACCTTTGGCCGAGTTTCCTATTGTGCGTCGAGGATTTCCCCGGTGGAATCGATCTTGTAAAGACGAAGCGTACTGGTTGCTCCGCGCATCGCCAAAGGGCTTCCTGAAATGGCCACGACACGCTCGCCGGGATTGATACGACCCTCAAGAACCAATTGCTTCACGGCCGCTCGCATCGTCTTGGAACCTCGGTCGTGTTCTTTCGAAAGGACGGCATCAACGCCGGGAAGAAGGCATGTACGCCGAAGAGCACGGAGCCGATCGCTAACAGCTGTAACGGGAATCTCAGGGCGGTAACCCGAGACCAAACGCGGCGAGGTCCCGTGTTCGGTGGCCACGACAAGGCGGGTTGCGCCGGCTTCGCGCGCCAACTCTACGCCTGCATGGGCCACGGCGCGCGTCGAACGAAACCGAGCCAGTGCGGTTGGACGCAGTTGGTAGGTGTCCAACCCGTCCTCGGTGGCTTGAGCAATTTTCGCCATGGTCTGAACGGTTTCGAGGGGGTACTTTCCTGAGGCTGTTTCGCCGGACAACATGACGCCTGTGGCGCCATGGCGAATGGCGGTTGAAACGTCGCTCACCTCAGCCCGAGTCGGGCGGGGCTGAAACGTCATGGAATCCAACATTTGTGTAGCGACCACCACCGGCATGCCTCGTTCGAGAGCTTTATCGATAATGCGTTGTTGCGCTACCGGGACATTTTCGAGTGGAATTTCGACTCCCAAATCGCCCCTCGCCACCATCACAGCATCGGCCAAGTCGAGGATACTATCCAAGTTTTCAAGGGCCACAGGGTGCTCAATTTTGGCAAGAATAGGAACGTGCATGGAGGCCGCCTGAACCGCTTCTTTCGCAGGCTTCAAGTCTTCTGCGGTGCGGACATAACTGACGGCGATGTAATCTGCACCGTTTTCAAGAGCGTGTTGCAGGGCAGCCTTATCCTTTGGCCCAATCGCTGGGAGGTCGACAAGCGTGCCGGGGACATTCACACCTTTCCGGCTGCTGATGGGGCCTCCGTCCATCACTTTGCAACGAACCTTTCCACCGGGTTGGCCTGATGTTGAAAGGACGGTGAGCCGGATAAGGCCGTCCGCCACCAAAATCGGGTCGCCGACATTGAGTTCGGCCGAAAGGCCGGCATACTCTACCGGGAAATCGGTTCCGTTGGTTGTTTCGAGTTGGCGTATTCCGCAGTGGAAGGTTATCTCGGTGCCTTCATCCAGCATTTCAACTTCGGGAAAATTTCCAAGGCGGAGTTTTGGACCCGGCAGGTCAGCCAAAATGCACGTGGGCCGACCCAGTTCGTCCTCGATGTCCCGAACCCGCCGATAGAGGTCGGTTTTGTCCTCTGGCTCGCCGTGCGAGTAGTTGAAACGGCAGACATCAACGCCTGCCTCCAACAACGATTTGAGGATCGCCCGGTCATCGCAAGCAGGACCGATGGTTGCTACGATTCGCGTTCGTCGCATGCTCATCCACCTCACTTGTAGTAGAGGCGAATCACGAACTGATCAACCCTAAAGTCGTTGATTCGGTCGTTCTGGATGGTCATCGTCCAATCTCCTTCACCGTACGTTGAATCGGTGTCGGAAAACATGTAGCCTGAGAGTCTTAGATGAATGCAATCAAGGTCGTCATCGCACTCACCATCGTCCCGTGATTCGACGTCGGTTGACGTGGTGTTTCCTGCCTCATCGTCCTCTTCGTTGTACGCAAAGATGTTCAATTCAGCACGGCAATTGTTGGCACCGGGGATATTGGTGCATCCATCGTCTTCTTTGGGGTACTCCAGTTCCATTTGGGCTTTCACAATGGTGTTGCCGGTTTCCTTGTTGTAGTTGATGACGGCGTCAAAGTCCAATTCTGCTGCATTGCCGCTGGTGTTTCCACCAATTTCAAAATCATTCCAATATCCAGCGTAGCTCACGTAGACTTTGATGGTGACGCTGTCCGTCATCTCGACGTTGTTGGTCACCGTGAGTCCAATCTCATATTCGCCCGGAGCCACGTTGCTCCAATCAACCGTTTCTCCAACGAGGTCGTCGTCGTTTTCCGGATCCCCATCATTGTCTTTATCTTCCTCCAAATCAAGGTCCCAGGCATACCCGTCTTCGGGTATATACTGAGAAGTGGAGTCGCCAGAGTCCGAGCCGGAGGCATCCAATTGCACGGTTGTTGTTTCAGTCACGGCCCGGTCGGTCATGCTTTTTCCACGGGCGCAGATCCAAACAAGGATGTGCCTCGATTCAGTGATTGATTCGTCTTCACAGTCTTCGTCGTCTGCATACTGATTGATTTCGGCTGTGGGCGCCTCGGCACTTTCGGGAGCGACCGTGATGTCACGGGTTTGTTCCGAGGTGGACGTTCCATCGGACACCTCGAGGCTCACTTTGTACGTTTTCGCTTCGTCAAACGTCCATGACGACGTGAGACCTGTTGCATCGATGTCAATGCTGCCTTCGGTATCAAAGTTCCATCGATAGGTCAGGGAGCCGTCATTTGGGGTTGAACTTGAAGCATCGAAGGAGACAGATGTCCCAACCTTGATGTTCTTGCTCGGAGTAAAATTGAACACCGCCAAAACTTCAGCTTCGTCGCTGTTCGAACTGTCCTCGAAAATACATCCCGTCATGGACATGCAGAGCATCAAGCCTGCCATTAAGAGGGTACGTGCGTGGCTTCCCATGCCATGGGGTGGTCGCTCGGTCATGAAAAGGGCTTCCTTGGTATGGAACCCTTAGAACGAGAACAAACTGGCCTGTTTGTTCCCAGCCATGAGGTCCTTGGCCTCCCAGCCAAAGGCTTCCGTAATTCGTCCGACGGCGGCGGCCAGCCGTTCTGCATAGAAACGTCCATCGTAGGTGATGCTGGCTTGGTCGTCTTCATTTTCAAGCCATGGAACGACAGCCATGGGGCGTTTGTTGGCATCGGTGACAACATAGGAGACCTTCATGCCGGTGGTGAAGCCGAGGCCTCGCTCAATGCGTTGTTTAGCCACTCGTACCTGTGCCATGCTGTCCGGTTTAGCATAGTCTTTGGTGAAGTCAACATCGGTCGCTGTCTTGACGGGTGTTCGAACAACGCGTCCCTTGCAAGACTTGGCAAGAACAACCTCGCTCGCTGGCACGCGGCTTTGCCGAAGCGCTTCCACGCGCTTCTTTGCATAAGCCACCAATTCATCTCCCTGGTCGGCCAGTGCGTAGCGGAAAATTTCCTTCATGGTCGTGGTCAGGTACAGGAAGGAGTCGGTGCGCTGAGTTTCATAACCTCGCACCAACATCTCCTTGCTGGGCCAAACGACTTGGCCAATGTAACGCTTTTTAGCTCCGTGGCTAAAGAAGACAGCGAGTCCTTTCTCAAACTCCAGCACCGCGGAATCACGGCTGTATTTCTCGGCGAGTTGTGTGCCAAAACCGACCATCATCTCGACGGCTTTTTCGTGACGTTGGATAAGTTGGAGGGCGTTTTCATCTCCTCCGTCTGCCGCCTTCCGCTCTTCGAGTGAAACCTGACGTGGGGCGTCCTTATCAATCGGGCAACGAACAAAGATGGAATCAGTGTCTGAATAGACCACTCCGTGCCCTTCCTGTTCCACAGCGGCAATAATGCCCTTGATGTTTTGACGGGCCCATGCCGTGATGGACGACCCCAAATCACGATGTGTAAAGCGGTAGAAGCCGCTGGCAAAGACACCGTAAAATGAGTTCATCAGAATCTTCACAGCGTACTGCATAGCGTCATGGAAGGCTTCCGAGGTAGAGTCTCCAGCCCCTTTGGCCACTTTGATGGCGGCTTTGTGCTCATCCCGTTGAGCCATCAAGCCCTCAAGAAGCAGGGGGACCATGCCTTTCCTATCCAGCTGGTTTCGGAAGAGGGCTCCTGTGGGTGCCTCGTGGACATCGTGGCTCTCCCCTGATGGGGCCGATTGGGAAGGATCTATCCGGGTCGTGTAGCAGATGTTGTGACCGATCATGATGGAAGGGTACATGCTCTTGAAGTCGAGCACGGCAATCCAGGGGTGCAGACCAGCCTCGACTTCGTGAACGTAGCCTCCTGTAATTTGTCCTTCTTTTGCTTCGGCCGAACCGGTCAACGGTACGGCGACTTGCTGTGCATCAGCAAGGCGAATGACAAGGGAATCGATCAGTTGGCTCGTGCTGCCGTTGGCGGCCGTTTCAAAGGGAACTTTGGCCACTGCAGCCACCGCTTCTTTGCGCCGAACAGCTTGAATCGCTCCGAGGATGTCGAGGGGAAGTTCAGCGTCTCGTACGCAATAGGCCAAGACCTCATCTGGACGGTTGGCCCATTCCTCGTCCATGTTTGAGGCATCAACGTCCATCTTATGCTTCGCTTCATCATCCGGAAACAACAAGGTCGCAACGAACGACAAGGTTTCTCGGCGCGGTTTCAAGGCTTGACGTGCTTGCCACCAAGCATCCATCACCACGCGCCCCGAAAGGTTCCACGCGCGATTGCTCTGCCGTTTCGGAACCAAGGCATCCCGGTTTCTCTTGAGTTCGGTTTCAAGTCTCGGAGCACGCCCCCAACCAAACAGAGCCATGGTGCCTTCTCCACCTCGTCCTCGTTGAAGCACGCCTGTACGGTCAGCAAGCCGTGGAAGGTCGAAATTATCGATGTTGTATCCCGTGATGATGTCGGGGTCGGTCGCCAGCACCGTGGCCGTCAAGCCTTCAAGGATATCCTGTTCTTCACCGCTGTATTGGAAGACCTGCCGTTCTCCGGTTCCGAGGTTTTCGACACAGGCGGCCGCACAGAGGACCGTTTCGTGTTCGATGCTCGTTTCGAGGTCAAAAGAAAACACGGTGTAAGGCACGGCAAACGGTTCGGTCGCCTGAACATCACCAAACGCACAGCGAACGGTGAGATCGACGCCATAACGTCCTCCACCTCCTGCATCAAGCACCTCGGACTTGAGGATCGGGCCGTCGGCTTCCCGCGTGTCCACCACCTGTCCTGAAAAAGCGACGTGCATGCCAACGTTTCCATCGAGAAAGAAACGATTGACAAAGGGGATGTCTCCTGAGAAAATCTGCCAAGAACGGGTTTTCAGCGCCTTACGCAGGGAGGGCACATGGAAAGGTTGCTCGGCTTCAACGGTCCAAACCGGACGTTCGCCCAGTTGTGTCCATTTAACCACTGGGCCCGTGATGTTCTCCACGTGCTCCATGGCTCGAACATGGACGAGACGGTCCTCGATGAACGCAGGTAGGTCCTTGCCCACCTCCCATGCACCGATGGGCGCAATTTCGAAGGTTGGACGTAGCCCATGAACCAAGAGACAAACAGACCGTCCGTCATCGGTTCGCCCAAACAGTTCAACCACCGTTTCAGGCGAGGTTTCGCCATGCGGAGAGGACGATAACGAGCGGTAGCGCCCACTCACAATCCCCATCCTTCCGTTCATTGACCGACCTCATGAGCCTTCACTGTTCCACCCCATTAGAACCCATCTGCTCAACGGGATGAAAAACACAGCCCATCACGCATCCAATGGAAGAGGAATCCTTGAAAGCCTCATCCCAATGGGTCAATTTGAAAGCGGGGTCGTTGCATGGATGAATCGTTTGACTGGGACAGCCTCACGTTTTCGCTCACACCCACCGAAACCATGTACTTGACCACCACCACGGCCGATGACCCATGGATGCCCGGTGAACTACGCCCCTACGGTGATGTCCCTATGTCTCCCGCCGCAGGCGTTCTGAATTACGGCCAGGGCTTGTTTGAGGGCATGAAAGCTTACCAAACTTCGAAAAACCGGATCGTCTTTTTCCGACCCGAAGAAAACGCTCGTCGAATGCAGCGAGGGGCTGACCGATTGAAGATGCCACCCGTCCCCGAGTCCATTTTTGTGGATGCGGTTGAGCAGGTCGTTGCAGCCAACAAACACTGGGTCCCTCCCACAGGAAAAGGCGCCATGTACGTTCGGCCGCTACTCATGGGCAGTGGCCCGGTCTTGGGCGTGGCCCCGGCACCCTCCTACACTTTTCTCATCTACGTCACGCCGGTTGGACCGTACTTCAAAGGCGGCATGAGCGCCATTGACTTGTTGATTTCA
>Ga0181422_1000332_pt1 | contig 15457 bp, 21 predicted proteins | sample 45SPOviralmetaG_FD_130147 | JGI IMG/M metagenome (GOLD analysis project Ga0181422, IMG submission 130147) | Marine viral communities from the oligotrophic San Pedro Time Series (SPOT) site, San Pedro Channel, CA, USA - 45 SPOT_SRF_2013-07-18 | ecosystem: Environmental > Aquatic > Marine > Strait...
ACAAGTTCCCTGTGGCTGGTGTATCAAGCAAGGAAATATGGGATCAACGCCACGACACTTTACACGTCAGCAGGTCTCATCGTCCAATTATACATCTTGAATAAGATCTTACTTAAGGAAAAGATTCGCAAGTAGATCAGTAATGAGCACTCTCATTCGTGCGTCCGTCAAGCCAACCACTCCCACCAAGACTGCCAAGAAGAGCGTCTCTTCTACCCGACCCCCACTGCTCACACGTGTTGAGCGCCCGAATGATTACCTTTCGGTCGCCGAGCGCGTGAATGGTCGGGCTGCCATGATTGGCTTCACCTCCGCTGTGATTGACGAGGTCATGACGGGTAACTCTATCAGTACCCAGTTCCACGATAATATTGGTCTTTCTGTCGCTGTTGCCAGTTTGGCGTTTCTCGGAACAGCGGCGAATCCTAAGGATGAGGGTTATGTTCAGGGCTTTTGGAAACCCGAGACAGAGCTAGTAAACGGCCGACTTGCGATGGTTGGCATCGCATCGCTTCTCCTAACAGAGTCGCTCCACCCTCATGTTCCTCTATTCTAGAGTCGGGGTGCGTCGCCATATAACTTAAAAATTCAATCATCTTCACCTTTTCGAGCATCGAAACTGTTCCTGCCCTACGCATCACGTAGGCCAAGAACATCATGAGAATGTAGACATTCTCGGCGATTGGCTTCATACTTTTACTCGTTTAAAAAATTAATTAAATCTTCCCTCGTTTTCTTTTGTTTCCATCCAAGGGATTTCAGCTTATCGGCGCATATGTAATACCTCCGATCATTAAACGGGCGGTCATCGACGTATCGTATCCACTTGTCGTAGTCCGTCGTATTCAAAATAGTTTCAATTGCAAGTTTGGTCACTTCCATGACAGTGAGTTCATCGTCCGAGGCGATGTTATATATTTCACCGGGAGAACCCTTCTTCCACACCACATCGACGGCATCCACGACATCCTCGACATGCATGAATGCTCGTTTAATGTTTGCGCAATTCTTGCCGTGTATCGTACACTTCTTACCCTCTTTCAAAAATCGCTTGAACTTTGGAACGAGTTTTTCGGGATACTGATTAGGACCATAAACGTTATTACACCGGATAACCTTGATATTCATACCAAAAGATTCGATGTAGGATCGAACAATCATCTCCGCAGCTGCTTTAGAAGCCGAGTATGGATTCGTGGGACGGAGGACACCTTCATCTTCGGTGAAAGGGACATCTGTCTTGGACTCTCCATAAACCTCATCCGTGCTGAAATGAATGAATTCCACGTTTGGGAGAAATTGGCGACATGCTTCTATGAGAACATGGGTCGCATGAGTATTATCCATCGTGAAGGAGAGGGCATTTTCGAATGAATTATCGACATGACTTTGGGCTGCAAAGTGAAATATGGCATCGAAAGCGTACTCTTTAATCAGGGTCTCGATAAGTTCAGCGTTACCAACATTACCCTTGATAAAGGTGGCAACACCGGGTTCGACGTTTTCAACATTCGAGCAATAATCGAGTTTATCGATATTAACGAAATGAATTTCAGGATATCTCTTCTTCATGATGTTTAGAAAATTGGAAGCGATGAAGCCACAACCACCAGTGACCATCACATTACGGTACATCTTCCGTTTATTTTATAGTCGGCAAATTTTTTAAGTAAATTGCACACGCGATCAACATCTTCGACTGTCATCCCATGATGAGCACCGAGGAGGAATCCATCCTTCATGATCGTATCTGCGGTTTCGAAATCTCCGAGATACTCTCTAAACGCTGGATGTCTCGTGATGTTTCCTGCGAATGTGACACGGGTCTGGACATTATTCTTCTCGAGAAACTTTACGAGTTCAAGACGTTCTGGACATTGGAGGGGAATGGCGAGCCAGTTTGGGGTCCTCGAGTCATCGGGGAGTGTATAATATGGACAGTCCTTGAGATTCTCCATGTATCTCTCTACATTCTGACGCCTCTTTTTGAGAAATCCATCCAACTTATCAAGTTGGACGAGACCGAATGCGGCGTTCATCTCACATGCTTTGAGATGATACCCAGCGACACCGTAGAGGAACTTCCAATCATACGGAATGCCATCCACCGAGTGATTGAAACGCTCACTAGGCTCTTCGATGTTGTCACCGATGCGCCCCCAGTCTCGGAACATGAGGGCTCTCTTGAGGTGTGCAGGATCGTTAAACATGACCATTCCACCTACACCACCCGCAGTGATGACATGACTCGCATAGAAGCTCGTGGTGCTGATGTCTGTACAACCTGTGTGAGTGATCGTGTCTGCAGAATCCTCAAAGAGTGTGACACCCGGAAACGCTTCACGGATCGCTTCCCAATCGGGGACGTTCCCGATCAGGTTGGGGAGGAGGAGACACTTCGTCTCTGGGGTGACAACCTTCTTAAGATCTTCGACGCTAGGAACATACGAATTGAAACCAACGTCACAGAATACTGGTTTGAGACCAAGTTGCACGAGAGGGGCAACGGTTGTCGCAAACCCACACGCGGGTGTGACCACTTCGGATCCCTTTGGAAGGTCGAGGGCACAAAGACCTAGGAGAATCGCACTGCTCCCAGAATTCACAAAGAGTCCATGTTTCTTTCCGAAGAGGTCAGACACCCGCTTTTCAAATTCTGTAGTGCGATCACCAAAGCCAGCGAGCCAGCCATCGCGAAGGCATGCTTCGACAGCCTTGATCTCTTCTTCCCCATATGATTCAAATTTGTTGGGTGCATACCAAACCTTTTTGGGCATTGTATTTTAAGTTGTTCTAAAACTTTTAAGTAATCAGTTTTAGGATGAATGTGAAATATATTACTTGTAACTTTCGAGAGAGCTTCGAGACCTTCCTTTGAATTTTCAAAACCAAAAACGGTACCATCATGGTCACCCAACGCTAAACGATAACATTCCGGATCAGGTTTCGGTTTTTCATAGTCTTCGCGGACGATCCATTTCTTCAATTTATTGAGAATGGGAACTTTCTGTTTAAAGTGTTCAACAACTTTTCGATCTGTGTTTGTCACGACTGCGTGATCTATGTTATTTTCGACGATGAAACGTATGAATGTTTCTGCGTTTTTCATGGGCTTAATTTCTTCAAACTGTAGCATCTCTTTTATTTTCTGACGTCTCAGGTAGCTTGGATCTGGAAAATCTTCGAGTATGTAGTTAATTCCATGAGTTGTTACAATCTTTTCAACATATTCCGGACTAAGTTTCAACACTTTAGACCACGCTTGATAATGTAAATAATCTGTATTGAGAAGTGTTCCGTCAAGATCGATGAGAAAAAACATCTTAATTAAAGTGTTGCGTTGTCTCTAAATAAATGCCGAGGGTGTGTGTCTTAGGTGCTGCAGGTTTTATTGGTAAGAATTTACTTCGAGACACGGATTGGACAGGTGTCACTCGACAAGAGTTAGACTTAACTGACCCCGAAACCGTGAAGGAATATTTCGGGAAACACGAATATGATGTAGTTATACACTGTGCAGTCATAGGTGGAAGTCGACTGAAACCGGATGATGGTGAAGTGTTTTATAAAAATCTCCTCATGTTTGAAAATGTCGTGGTTGCGTTCAGGGGTAAGATTATCTACTTTTCGAGTGGTGCAGCCCTCCGTGGAAATCCGCCATCTGATCCATATGGTATGTCTAAATGGCTCATCGATCGTCGCATAGAGACGTTACCGAACGCATTTTCGTTACGTATATGGGGATGCTATGGACCCGGAGAACCTTCCACCAGGTTTAGTGCGGTGTGTAAGAATGAAGGACATGTCATCATCAACCAAGATAGATATTTCGACTTTATCGACGTGGAGGATGTTAGGAAAATTGTCAATGAGTATGTGTCATGTAAATGGGAAATGCCAAAAGATTGTAATCTCGTGTACCCAGAAAAGTTACTTTTATCTCAATGGGCGGAGAAATTTGGTGCCACATGGGAAATTGAAGATACTTCAGGGTTGGGGGAGAGTTACATAAAGAAGAGATAAGCTAACAAGAAAATGAAGTTGTTTGACTGTTCCATGCGAGATGGTGGGTACATGAACAATTGGTACTTTAGCAAGGAACAGGCTCGAGCGTGTTATTCTGCTACCAAGGACTGTGGGATTGAGTATTGTGAGATTGGATTCAGGCGAAACGAGCACACGAATGGTCCATGGTTTTACACACCAGAGTCATTAGTGGATGAGACGTTTGGTGACATGGTCACACCTGAATGTAGATTGGCGATTATGGCTCAGATGGGAACTTTCACGATCGACGACTTTGTACCAAAATCCGAATCCCACATTTCTATGGTGAGGGTGTTGATTGCGTATCACTGCAAAGACAAAGATGATTCCAAACTCGATACCAAACTTATTCATGAGACGGTTGATATGTGTAAAAAGTTGAAGGAACTTGGATATGAAGTGAGTATCAACATTGGTCGTATCGATAAGATGAGTGATGGACAGATTGAAAAAACGTGTGAAATTATCAAAGACGCTCCAATCGAGTACTTCTACCTCGCAGATACGTATGGAAATCTCGGTATCTATAAGATGAGACAGATTCTCACGAATATTAAAAAGTATTATGACGGCAAGATTGGGTTTCATGCACACGATAACCTGAAGAATGCCTCAGTCAAGGCTATTGACGCACTTTACAACGGTGCGGATATAGTGGACGTGACATTCGGTGGATTTGGGAGAGGATCTGGAAATGCGAGGAGTGAATATGTTCTCGCACACTTCGAAGATCGGAAGTTACTCCCAGCACTCCTCTATACGGATAAATGGATTCAGTCGTACAAAGAGTCTGGTGTACCCTATCTCCTTTCTGGATTAAAGTCGATGCATGTCAATTACGCGATTGAAGTAATTGAGAAGCATGAAAATCTAACTATGCAACAGGTTTGGGATGTGTTTAATAAAATTGTAGATATGGATAAGCACCATTTCTATTCCTCAGAGATTCTCACACAATACATGTAAAAACTTATCCTCCTTTTTCGCTACTATTTTAAAGTGCCTCGAGAGTAAATGACAGAAACTATCCATCGAGAAACAGTTGATATGTTCATGCCAAAACTCCTTGGTACCCTCCTTTGGCACTTCAAAATAGTAATACTTTGCGGATCCCTTAATTTCTTCTATGACTGTATTCGGGTCTGATACGTGTTCGAGAACGTGCATACATGTAATGAGATCACAAGTGAAAAGCGTCTCTGTGATTGGAACTTCTGATTTTATGTCACATATATCATAGACGTATCTTTGAGTTCCAACTTTGGGTGTATTAAGTCCATCATATCCACCGAAATCGATGAGTGTTTCAACATTTGATACGTGTTTCTCGATAAATGGTTGTGAAACTTCATCTACATACGCGTGACGTACATCAAATACACCATTCTGGTATGTTGGTTCATAAGACAACCTAACCCTGTTGTATTCGTCACCTCTATACCCCCGATAAAGATTGGACATTTCTTCATCGTCGAATACTATGTTCACACCCACAAATCCACACGTATTACATGACATGGTTTTACATGGGAAATAGTTAATTTGATTCGGTACACCATATAAAGAGGTTGTTGATTCTGGTTTCATTCCGAATATTCTATCCACCATAAAGGGTGCTAAAATGGCAGGTCTTGTAGTACATGTATTAGAACTACAGGATCTACAATAGTTTATAAACTTCATTGTAAAATTATTTGTTCAACTCTTTAACCCATACATTATGGAAGTGGGGATTATTTTCATATTTTGGGTGTGGTATAGTATGGATTCTAGAAAATCCTAATGATGATAACGTCTCGTCTAATGTTTTGTACCTTTCCATAAACGTGGGCCATGGAATGCCATCCTGTTCATAAATGATGACACGCATAGCTTTTATCGCCTCGCGATTTTCATCGACAAAATCACAGAAGAATCCCTCACAATCAGCCACGATACAGTCAAACTTGATATCGTAAGTCGTCGATACATCTTTGAGTGTCATATTTTTAATCGTAGGTGTATCAGTTTCCTTCGTATATGTCCCATATTCATGGAGGTCGAATTTGGGATCTATGAAGGCGAGTTCGTACCCCTTCTCTGAAACAACCCCCTCAAAAATATGAAACTTTCCTCCGTTGGTGTCTCTATTTTTCGTGAGTGCTTCAATCACAGAACTATCTGGTTCTACTGCGACATGCTGTGTCGGGTCATCAAGAACTTCTGAAAGAACGCATGAGACTGTTCCATATCTCGCACCTAATTCAAGAACCTTTGCGTCTTTGGGAATATACTTCCTAACTAGAAACTGTTCTTCTGCTTCGTATTCCACGTTAGCCTGGTGACCATCTCTGTCTACGAATGGCATCTGGTAAAGAATGAGTGTTCACCTTTAAACGCGTTTCACGAATAGATTATCTTCGAGGAACCTATCGCCCAAAAATGGAGCCATTTCTTCGTAGGGCATGTTCTTAAAAGTTCCGTCGGGAAGTGGTTTATTTGACAGGCGTGGATAACGTCCCTGTGTATTACACACAATCTCGACTATCATGGGTCCATCTTGGTGACTCAAGTACTTTACATCCCCATCACTTTCCACTCGGTGGTAGGGAATAGCATACGCTTTCGACACCTTCTCGATGTTACAGAATGTCAGGTCACTTTTAGAACTTGTTCCATATTCTCGTTTGAACACAGCGTTTTGTGTAATTTTGATGGCACCGTATCCATCATTGTTGAATATGAGAATCGTCACGGGTAAATTGTGATGTTTAAGAGTTTGTAGGTCTTGTATGTTGTACTGAAAGGATCAGTCACCGACGACGACATACGTTCTCTTGCCATGTAGAGAAGCTCCTATGGCCGAGGCTACCTCATACCCCATATCACCATGACCACTCGTGATGAACCGATCACCATCTTTGTAACGATACATGTGCCAACCCACACAATAGATCGAACCGGATGACATGGTCACCACGGAGTTTCCAGGCTTTTCTTTGAAGAATGTATTCAGGTGTCTATAAGGACACACGAGTTCCCCATTTCTTTCAGGTATCTCTTCAGACCATAACTCTTTCCATTCTAGGTTCCTCTTCATCCACTCTGGATGGATACGTAGTTGTAAAGGTAATTCCAAATCAAAAAAAGTTTTGAGATTCATTTGAAGTTTGATATCAAGTTTCTTATCTTCAATAAATTCTGATTCATCTATATCAAGATAGACAATTTTCGCCTCTCGAGCAAAGAGTTCCCTCTTGTACCCCGTGATACTCTTACACATCCTGGAACCCAAACACAACACGAGATCTGCGTTCTGGATGGCAAAGTTACCTGCACGATTCCCGATGAGACCAACCTTTCCCGTGTAATCATCACCGAGGTCACTCCCAAAAAAACTAACAACGTATGGAAGTTTGTGATGTTCCAAAAACGTTTTAAACTTTTCTTTCGTCTTCGAGAGGTGGATACCATTACCAGCCAAAATGATTGGTCTTTCTGCTGCCGACCAAACATCGATAAATTCTTGTGAGAGCGAAGTCATCGAGACTTCTTGTGGAACCTTCCATTCTTCGGGTGTCTCTGGAACTTCCATCGACTGCACATCAACTGGTACAGAAAGCCATACGGGTCCCAGACGACCATTTGTTAAATTGTGGTAACACTCTTGGAGTACTTTCAGGGTATCTTTGGGATCGGTGAGTTCGATGGCACACTTCGTCATACCTTTCACAGACTCTATGATGTCACAATCTGAACCGAAGTAGCCCCTAATTTTACCACCCCTTGAACGAATGTTATCATCCCGGTGTACTTGACCACTGATGAAAAAGACTGGAACGCTATCCTGGTACGCGATGAGACATGGAGTGATCGCATTCGTCGCACCACATCCAGATGTTACACAACATACACTTGGATTGTGTTCATAGGATGACCACCCGAGTGCCGCATACCCGGCGGGTTGTTCTCCATGAGTATAAGTAACATCCATTTTTTCACCGAATGTGTCGTTCAGGTGCATCGCGAAACCACCAGTCACTGAAAAACATTTCGTCACACTCTTCTCGACCAGAAAGTTTGTGATAAAGTCTGATACTTTCATTTACTGGATTAAAGGATGCCATCTTTAAATCAGTAGAATGAAGCTTACCTATACCATCCAAGTGTGTAATGAATCGAGAGAACTGTTTTCACTTTTGAACTTTCTCAGTAAAACAATCGATGAAGAAGATGAGATCAACGTCGTCGCTGATTCGAATAACGTGACGGATAAAGTTGAACACGTCCTCGATCATTTCAAGGAACGTATCAACGTTTTCAAAAGACCCTTTGACCAATTTCATACCAACGCACAGTTTCATATCGAAAAGGCGACCGGTGACTACATTTTTGGTGTTGATGCGGACGAAATGCCCCAAGAAATTCTAATTAAAAACATCAAAAAAATAATCAAAGACTCCAGTGCGGAAATTATCGCCGTACCGCGTATCAATATTCATCCGGGTGCGACACGGGAGTTTATCGAAAAGTCCAAATTTAACGTGAATGATGTTGGATTTATCAACTGGCCAGATTTTCAGATGCGTGTCTATAAAAGATGTGATCACATTAAATGGACCGATGAAGTACATACGAAACTCACAGGAACTGATAAAATCGTCGGTATTCAAGCCGACCCGAAACTTGCTCTCTGGCACATCAAATCGATCGAAAAACAGGAAAGTCGGTGGGCAGAGGGTGGCGAATTTAAAACACCGAAGGGTGGGCTATACGACTTATTGATGTGATTCGGTATAAAGATATTAAACTAGTTTATCATAAATGATTAAAACTTCCAATGGGGTATTCGATATAGATGTAGAAGATTGTTGGATTCGTAATCACATGTGCTCAGGGAAGGTTTTTGAACATCATATAATCAACGACATGTTGAAATCCCATGTGGAGAAATCCAAATATATTGTAGACGTGGGTGCGAATATCGGTTGTCACGCGGTGAGTTATGCAGGATTCAACACAGACTCTAAAATTATAGCATTCGAACCACAAGAGAAACTGTATGAAATCTTAGTAAAGAATGTCGAGCAGAATGGGTATCGGGACAGGATTGATGTGTATAAACAAGGTCTCGGACATTGTAAGATGTCATGTGAGTTGGTTAGTTTGGATAAAATGGACAAAGATTTACGTAGTGGTGGATGTAACAAGGGTGGTGTCGGTATCGGTAAAGGTGGTGAACATATGACTATAACAACACTCGATTCTCTGGAACTACCGGGACTTGATTTTATCAAGATCGATGTAGAAGGGGCGGAGGGTCTTGTTATCATGGGTGGTAAAGAGACGATAAAAAAATATAAACCTGTCGTGTGTTTTGAGCATAATTATCAGCGTATAGATCCCAGCGACGTTAACCTCGACCATGTACCAACTCCATTTGAAGAACTCGTGAAATTGGGGTATAAAAGATTTGAATATTTGGATTGGGATAATTACCTGGCATTCCCATGACTTAAAAGAAAAATGATTATTCAAGTAAATGAAGTTTGGTAAGATTGTCGGCCGTTTCTTCCTAAAACAAGATCTTGGTCTTTATGATGACGATACACCAGACTTGATTACTATATCAGAACTCATCGAGACGTATCCCATGTGGCCAAAGTGGATCGATGAACTACCGGAAAAGCGAAAACAACTTTTCACGATGTTTGAAACGAGCGATGTTCATCCAGATATTATCGAGAATATGAAATTGTTTGAAAGGGTTATTGTCCCATACGAGTATCTCAAGGATATTCTCGTTCGACACGGTGTAAACTGTGTAGCTCTAAACTGGTACACTTCCCCTTTGATACGACACAAGCCCAAAGTTTTACAAAAAAAGCGGGACGCTAATAAATTGGTATTCTTGTATGTCGGTACGAATGATATTCGAAAAAATGTGACCATGTTGTCTAACATGTTCTCAAATCTGAAACATACACTCATCGTGAAAACAAATCATACCCAGAATCTCCCAGAGTCTTCCAATATCAAATACATCACGAAACGGTTAACCCTTGATGAGATGGGAGGTTTGTATAACATCTGTGATTATGTTATTTCTTTCACGCGTGGGGAGGGTGTGGGTCTACCGATGCTCGAGGCAAAGTACTTCGGAAAACCCGTCATCTCACACGATGGTGGTGTCCTCTCTACACTCAAGGATGATTCGTGGATCGTGTTACCATCTAACGAAATCGCCGTAGATCATACGAATGTTCCACAGTTTTTACAAAAAGTGTTTCATGGAACTTGGTGGGAAATCGACACTAAAGAAGCTTTAAGAATTTTAAATAATCTTATCCACGAATAACATGGAAGAGTTCAAAGATGCATGCCAGGGTCTCGAAGTTCGACTCGAAGAGATGGCCGTAGATATCAAAGATCTTCCAACTGATTATAAACTTGCCGAACGATTTGTAAATATCGACCGGGAAGTGTATGAGATGTTAGAATGGTACAAAAAAATAAAACGAGAGAAGAAACAGATGGAAGAACGCCTAAAAGAGTTGGACAAAAACACCAAATTTCTTAACAATGACATCCAACGTGTCAAATTACGAGAGTTTTCTCGTGCCCGACACGGAGGGTCGTATTCACAGTTACATCAAAACCAATATCCTTGAGATTCTTACAGAATGCAACATCTTCGGAGCACATATCTTTCAATCCATCAAATTCGATGAGAGGGTAGCTAAAGTAGGGATACTTCATCTTTTCGAGCACTTCTCTTCGACACGCGAAAAATCCCATACCATTATACGCCACGGAGATGTATTTATCCTCCCTTTCGAGTTCATCTGCTTTCATGAACTCGAATGATCCAGTTTTTTTGAAATAGTCTGTGTTCCATTCCTTCACACATGCCATATGTTTCATATCCTGCATACGATAAAGACCGGAGACGACTGGATACTTCTTGGTATCTTCGAGTAACTCCACAACCTGTTCGGGTGTAAACACAATGTCGGAATCGATTGTGAGCCAAACATCATACTCAACCTGACCACCGAATGGTTTTTGATCAGCACCCCGAAGGACATCGAGTCCTAGAGTTTTCATACGTGAAAACGTGACAAAACTAGAATACTCATTCGTGACCATGAAATCATACCCCTTCTTCGTGAGGGTCATGAGTGTTTGTGACCAGTTCATGAGAAACGTACCAGAAAACGTACGACCAGGAAGAGCGAGGATGACTTTCATCTCTTCAAAATACTGAGCACTTCTTTAACCGCTGGGTGACGAACGATATCCTCATCTTCCATTTCGACGTGAGTGATATATTCGAGGTCTTGGCACTGCATCTTATAGATGAGATCTTCGAGACCATTTTCCGATCCCAAATCAGACTGTTCCAGGTCACCGGTCACGATGAGTTTGGTTCCCTCACCTACTCGAGTCAAAAGCATCTTCATCTGATTGGGTGTGGCGTTCTGCATCTCATCAGCGATGATGAGTGTATTGTTGAACGTTCGACCTCGCATGTATCCAAGAGGTTCAATCTTAACGAACCTATCAATCTGGTTATATGAAAAGTACTGTTCAAAAATATCAAACATAGGTTTCGTCCACGGTTCCATCTTCTGATCCATGTCACCCGGAAGATACCCCATATCTTCATCGGCAGCTACGATGGGGCGGGTCAAGACAATCTTTGGACGCTGATACTTAGCCACATGTTCGAGAGCAATCTGACACGCCAACATCGTCTTCCCAGAACCCGCTGGTCCAGTTCCTATCACAATGGGCTTTGGGGAACGGAGTGCGAGTGCATATTTACATTGACCGGGAGTTTTGGGGAAGTTCATCTATATCTATTAAAGATATTTTCCTTATATAATTTAAATGGAGTTTCACTTTGTAAAATTAAATGTAAATGGAACCTACCTTAGTCTCGTGGACCCCGCCATGAAGCCACGCTTCATATGTTTTAGTAGTCATGAAACTGCTAATAAATGTGTAAAATATGTATCAACATTTCGTTCGAAGCATGGTGTGTGGCCATGTTTCGACATGTCCAAAGGACAGAGAAAGCTTGAAAGCTCCTCCGTAAAAACTAGAACTCCTGAACAGGTGAAGCGTTACCTCGATATTGAAACATATGACATGAATACGATTGATCGGATCGCGAGACGAACGAATTCTTCTTTTTACTGTATATTACACTTTGAAACCGAGGACATTGGGAATCTCGAATCTATCTCGATGTCTGGACAGGAGATGGATGCCGTTGTGGATGAATATGCATACAGGGACCTACTCGAATACAACTTAAAAATAAATTAACCTGTACCAATAATGTGTGGAATCTTTGCCCTATTCGGTGAAGAAGTAGAAGTTTCTTCATACCTTCTTTCTCACCGAGGTCCCGATGATTACAGGAGTAAGACGATTGGTAAATGTCGCATGGATTTTTACCGACTTGCGATCAACGATTTAACGGACGCGGGTATGCAGCCATTTCGAAAAGAAAATGAGATGCTCATCTGTAACGGAGAGATTTACAATCATCGCGAATTTCGTCAGGGTGATGAGGTGAGTTCAAGCGATTGTGAAGTACTTCTCCCTATGATCAAAGACTATGGTATCACAAAGACACTTGATCTCATAAATGGTGACTTTGCGTTCGTGTGGACGAATGGTGGGCGCATCATGGCTGCCCGTGACCCCGTCGGTGTTCGCCCCCTTTTCTATACGAGGTATGCCGAGGGTTCCATCGCATTCGCGAGTGAAGCCAAGGCTCTGCTATTCCTAAACTCAGAAATCTGTATCTTCCCCCCGGGTCACTTTTACGATTCGTATATAGATGACTTCGCATGTTATTACAACGGGTACTGGCACGTGAATAAGTACATCAAAACGCGATATCATAAGAAGATCCGAGACACTCTTGAATCGGCGATACATGAACGCATCGAGAACACCGATCGTGACACAGGGTTTCTCTTGTCAGGGGGGCTTGATAGTAGTTTGATCGCATCAATCGCATCTCGTAAACTTGGAAAGATTAAGACATTCTCAATTGGTCTTGATGGAAGTCCAGATCTCGGGGCGGCTCGCAAGGTGGCGGAATACATTGGTAGTGAGCACACAGAAGTGAAGTTCACGGTACAGGAAGGTATCGCGCATATCAATGATGTGATTCACTCCCTCGAATCATATGACACGACAACGGTGAGGGCAAGTACACCGATGTGGCTTCTCTGTAAGTACATCAAGCAGTACACCCAATGTAGATACATCTTTTCGGGTGAAGGTGCGGATGAGATATTGGGTGGATACCTCTATTTCCATAACGCACCGAGTGTAGATGAATTTGCATGCGAAAACATGCGACGTCTTCGTTTGATTCATCAGTTCGATGGGTTGAGGGCGGATAGGTGTGCGGGGGCGCATGGTCTCGATTTGATCGTACCATTTCTGGATAAAAACTTTATCGATTTGTGTATGTCAGTCAATCAGACTCATAAGGTTGACAAAGTTGAGAAACGCATGCTTCGTGAGGCGTTCGAAGGATACCTACCTAAAGAAATTTTATGGAGGCGGAAGGATGGGATGAGTGACGCAGTAGGAACGAATTGGGTCGATGAGATTAAAAAGTATGCCGAAGATGAAGTGGATGACACACTTTTTAGAGAAACGCGGGCAAAATCGCGTGGCCACAACACCCCCTTGACGAAGGAGGAAGCTCTGTACAGAAACATCTTTTGGAAGATGTACGGGAAAGATAATGATCGTCTCATCTCTGAAATATGGAGACCTAAATGGACGAATGTGACGGATCCGAGTGCGCGTCTACTTATAGAAAAGAATCCCAAGTAATATAAATGGCACACTTTGTCAGAAGTTTCGACTGCAAAAATGAGGATCATGCCATGTGGCTAAAAAAGATTGGGGGTGTCATGGCCAAGTCGATGGGTGGTGACCGCATCGATGTACTCGGAGCCATAAACGACAACCCCCTTCCCGGGAAACCTACGATCGAAAACCCGATCGATTTCGCATATGTACATTTTCAGCTCTGTATGAAGTACGCTAATGCGGTACTAAGCGGTGAAGCCTTTGTACCGAAGGTACTCACTTAATGTAAAGTCTTGGGGTTCAGACTGTTCATCCATTCGCACAAGTAAAATTTTCCCATACACTTCTTCTACATCAAATGGATGTGGTAAAACGTTTTCGTTTTTCGTTTTACCATCTTCGGGTTTCATTATGACAACGTCTATGTCAGGCCATTGCCCAATGAACGTTTGTCGCCCCTCGAGTATCTTGAATATTTCATTCTTATGAGGACTTATGTCCAGTTCTATCTCTATTACGTCTCCTAGTTTCTCACGAATGAGAATTGCCTTGTTCATCTTACCGTCTATCCATAAAAAAAATATCCATGAAATATAAATGAATAACCGGTATCTCTTAGCTCTGGCTATATTGATCGTGTCTATCTGGATGGTACAAAAATCTAGAGAGAAATACCGAGCTGGACGCAATGCGTACCGCTATGGTTTCGTAGACACAAACCCATCTCGTCGCGTATCTAATGCGTTCGATAGCCCAAACATTAGCAATCCTTATGAAGGACTTCCCCTCCCCTAAGTGGCTTATAAAGATAAGAAGTGGTAAGTATAATGGAAAACAAAACTCGACAATTTGTTATTGAGCGGTTGGCTACACTTCTCGAGATTCCGAGTGACAGTACCATATGTATCAATCTCGAGAAATGTATACTGAATCATGCCACGGACAGGGCGCGAGAGATGGGGGAAGAGGCTGCGTGGGACAATCACAAGTACAGTAGTATTTACAAACACAAGTTTTTATCACTTCAGAAAAATTTAAAAGACAATCCTGACCTGAAAGATAGGATTGTCCATAAGAAACTGAAATCAACGGAAGTCATTAGTATGCGACCTGAACAGCTTTGTCCTGATGGACTCTACGCAGAACAGATGGAAATTAAAATTCATGCTGATCTGAGAAAAGAATACCTGAAGAAGGAGATTAAGAATCAGGACGGATTTTTTAAATGTGGGCGATGTAAATCCATGAAGACGACCTATTATCAATTACAAACCAGGTCTGCAGATGAACCCATGACAACTTTCGTGAGTTGTCTCAATTGTGATCGAAATTGGAAATGTTGAGATAATGAGGAGACCCCGTAAGGTCTGTGGGCATGTCACCGATAGATAGCATGAAATTGTAAGGGAGATTCTGTTTCATCAGATGTTTTGTTTCCGCACTCGTAAATCCCAAGTAGTCATACCCGATACCATACTCTTTTAATTGTTCAATTGTCCATCGAATGACGTGTCCTATCCCGGGTCTCGCTGTGATGATTACAATTTTGTACCCCATTTGTCCAGCCCTATGTAACAAATGT
>Ga0181422_1000334_pt1 | contig 15363 bp, 25 predicted proteins | sample 45SPOviralmetaG_FD_130147 | JGI IMG/M metagenome (GOLD analysis project Ga0181422, IMG submission 130147) | Marine viral communities from the oligotrophic San Pedro Time Series (SPOT) site, San Pedro Channel, CA, USA - 45 SPOT_SRF_2013-07-18 | ecosystem: Environmental > Aquatic > Marine > Strait...
GAGAAACTTCGTAGAAACGCGGTAAAGAGGGCGACCATGATGAATAAATCCAGCTATCAAGCTAAAATTAACAGTCGAAACTTTAAGATACCAAAGAACCGAAAGAAGATATTCACCAGTCGTATTCAAAGGGCGACAACCTTGGGTCAAGTTCTGAAGGCATATGAAAATGCTCAAAGTGAACTACCTAAGTAAACCCAAAAATATGTAAAAAGTAACTAAAATGAATCATCCCGACGACGACTGTACCGTGATTACCGACATGCCTCTCAGCGACGAGGTTGTCGATTTCATCGAAAACGGTCTTCACCGTGATATGACTGATGAGGATGTAGTGAATTGGTGTGATAATAACCTTGATGGTCTCGCATCTATATATGAAAAGTATCGGGATACATACTTGTCATACGGACAGGCCGAAATGACTCTCTTTTTTACACAAACCGTGTACGGTCGAGAGGACGCGATGGAGATGATTAGTCAATTTATAGATTTTCAATAAAAGGAGAAACCTTCAATTTCTTTTTCAACTGGCCTAGACCTGTACCCTTCCGACGAACCACTGGGTCCAAGTAAATCGAAACGTCCGGTCATCCATCTGTGCCATGTCTTGGGGTAGATGCGCACAGCTGTGGTGTTTACGGGGGTGTTGAATGGTACCCATACAATCGAATCTTTATCAGACGCCCCAGAGTACACAAAACCATCATCAACATTCACCCAGCTTCCAGACGCATTTTTGTACTGGGCTGTGAACGTGGTTGTCCATTGATAAATATAATTCTCTGTACCAGTTTGACTACGCCCCTGAAGCGCGACACCAGTCACATCTGTAGGTGAATCCATCTGTAACTCATACCACTCACTGCCATCACTGGGTGCCCCACTCTTGGGGTGCCACCCTGTCCCGCTACCCAAAACACCCTCGCGGGCGTGCCAGTTAGGATCATCATTGTTTTGCCACCATGACGACGAAGCGCGCTTACCAGCTGGGATGTTGAGGAGTTTGTGTGCCGAAGCGTCGAGTGTATCGTTCGTTATCAGACCAGACCGCAACGACATGTGTTTGTTCCATGTCTGGGGGTAGATGCGGATGTATCTGGTGGTGACTGGTGTAGCAAACATCACCTCAACTAGAGTGTCGTGGTCTACGTTGCCGTCAAAAGTGGCACCACCATCTACATCTTTCCATTCACCATTGTCGTAGTATTTAACCTTGAACGTTTTCACAAACTGTGGACCCCATGATTCGTCAGCACCCGACTTCCTCCCCTTGATGGCAACACCAGCAATTTCGGCGATTTTACCATTATCCATCTGGTACCACTTACCAACTTCATTCAATTCAGAAGCCCATAAATTCCCGTCGAGTCGCCCCGTATTATGACTCTTCATGGTCTCACGACCACCCGCTATATTCCATGGACCCGAAGATGTCCTGAACTCAGCTGGGACATCAACCACCACCGGGGGTCCCAAATCGATCTCGACTGGGGCTGAGGGCCCGGCTGGAATAATTGGTTCTTCTTCACCACCACCCATCATCATCATTGCTGACACACTGGAGCTGATACACAGTACACCAACACCAATGGCGGCATACATAGCCATGTTTATATTATTTTTAATCAAAGAAAAAAATTCGTCTATATATTTTCAATAAAAGGAGACCGAATCAAAAATGGTCTTCACCGTGATATGACTGAGGAGGATGTAGTGAATTGGTGCGACAATAACCTTGATGGTCTCGCATCTATATATGAAAAGTATCGGGATACATACTTGTCATACGGACAGGCCGAAATGACTCTCTTTTTTACACAAACCGTGTACGGTCGAGAGGACGCGATGGATATTATTGCTAGTTTTGTAGATGGATTGTAATTAAACCTCTCTTATCTTTAATGCTCCTTGAGCCCCCTTCCAAGCAGGTGAAGTCTCCATGAAATCGAATGTGTATGTACCATCAGTACTCGTTTCTTCAAATTGGGGGGTTGTTCTATTATTTCCACTTCCATCCTTTATTTGAATATATCCACGTAAACGATCTTTTACAGCCACACCTCGATCAACAGTTGAATCAGTGGGATGTTTAATAACAATTTTATGAATATTTTGCACCGATCCTAAATCGATTTCAAGCCAATCTTCTTTATTATCACCCAAACTATGATACATAGTATCTGTGTTAACATCAAATGCCTTCCATGCCATATAATTTGGATCCTCTGTATCAGCATTAGGTTGAACATAAACAGATGAAGAAGTAGCTTTTATAGGTGCCACACTGGCTATATTCTTACCGTCACCGTCGTATACTTCGAGTTCTATAATATTAAGTGAATATGCCGTATCAGCGCGGTATGGGTGACCCTGCCATAGACGCACATATCTACCAGGTATACTACTCCCACCCGGAATATCACCCGGGTCGGCCGGGTCGGCCGGGTCGTCCGTGTCGGCTGGGTCGGCTGGATCATCACCACCAATAGATAAAAATGATGAAATACAACAGACACTAAGACACATTACCAAAAATATAATAATGGCCTTTTGTGGATCCATTGTGTATTACTTTAATTAAAGAAAAAAATCGTCTTTATATTAATGTCTACATGTGGTGTATGTTGTGAGAAATTCAACAAGATAAATCATAAAAAAGTTGAATGTCCCTTTTGTGATTTATCAAGTTGTCGCTCATGTAGTCAAAGATATATACTTTCTTCATTTGAAGACCCCCACTGTATGGGTTGTAAAACTCCCTGGAATCGTGAATTTGTAGATTCATTTTGCACAAAGTATTTTCGAAATACAGAACTCAAACGACGCCGTGAGGTCGTACTATTCGAACGAGAAAAAGCACGAATGCCAGAGACACAACCTGAGGTTGAGAGAATTCTTCAAATGAGGAAACTAAGAATCATACTAGATACTCAAAGATCACAATTATTAGAACTACACCACAGACATCAAAATAACCCAGATGAAAATCCTCGAATATCGATAGAAATTCGAGATCTCTATAGAGAGATGGAAAATATTTGGCGACATATAGAACAACTACGTACAAATGGGGTTGATCACGGAGAGACATCATTTATCCGCCAGTGTCCACATGAAGAATGTAAAGGTTTTCTGAATGAAAATTGGTATTGTGGATTGTGTGATAAACACTATTGTAAGAAATGTAACGAATTACTCACAGATGATCACGAATGTGATCCACAAACTGTCGAAACCATGGAACTTTTAAATAGGGATAGTAAATCATGTCCGAAATGTGGTACAGTTATTTATAAAACAAGTGGATGTGCACAGATGTGGTGTACAAGTTGTCATACAGCTTTTGACTGGCGAACTGGTCAAATAGAAACTGGACGAATACACAATCCTCATTTCATAGAGTTCAAAAAGAAAACGATGTCATCTAGAGAACATGGGGACATACCTTGTGGTGGCACACCAACATTTAGAGAGCTTAGATCGGTTGGCGCACCGAATACAATACTCTCATTTGCTATAATTGTATACCAATGTGAGCGTGATCTAATGTTTATGGATCTTCAACCCCCGGATAATCTACAGCTTAGAATATCTTATATGTTAAACGAGATGAGTGAAGAGTATTTCAAAACGATACTTCAACGACAAGAAAAGTTTCTAGATAAGTCAAGAGATATTTCACAAATATTTGAAATGATATCTAATACAGGTGGAGATCTTCTAAGACAATATATACTTGATCAAGAAAAACATGACGAAATATTCAGAATCATAGAAAAACTCGTCGATTATAGTGATGAAATATTCACTGTAATTCGTAAAAGATATAATTCTGCATTTCCTAGAAAATTAATTCTATGAATAAAGTAAGATGGTCATTCTATTGTTCCTCATTGTATTATTGGTGTATCTACTTCCCACATATCCCAAACCGGTGGTGATCGAAAATTTTTTGAGTGAAAATGAGCGTATCCATATTAAACAAGAAGCAAAAAGCAAATTGCAAGCATCAACTGTAGATAAGGATAGAAGGGTTGATGAACAAATACGAAAAAGTGAGACAGCTTGGTTAAGCACTGAAGACCCTATTATTAGAAGTGTTGTAGAACGATGTATCAGTCGTACAGATAGACCGATCGAAAATTGTGAACAACTTCAAGTTTTACGGTACAAAGAGGGTGGACACTACAACCCTCACCAAGATGTCTTCTATCAAGACAAAAATAAGAGGTTATACACTTTCATCATAGCTCTCAATGATGAGTATGAGGGGGGTGAAACAGCTTTCCCAGTTATAAATGAAAAGTATAAACTGAAAGCTGGTGATGCACTCTTTTTCCACACATTGGATAACTATGGGTTAGACACGTCCGATGCTTTACATGGTGGGCAACCTGTAAAGTCCGGGGAGAAATGGATTTGTAATTTATGGGTGCATAAGTATCCTTATTAAAGAAAAATATAGTAATTATAACATGTTTCATTACTATATAGAACCTAAAATAATACCAAACTTACTAACGGAATATGAGATTGAATATATAAAAAAAGAGGCTATACCCTATTTAACCAAATCCAGAATCGCAAATAATGTACTAGACACCGATTTAAGAACTAGTGATTCTACGTGTCTAAACCCTTCTGATCCAATTGTAAATAGTATTCTTAAAAGATGTGCTAGTATTGTAAATAAACCAATTACAAATTGTGAACTTTTACAGGTTATACGATATAATCCGGGTGGGTTTTATGTACCACATCAAGACACTTACGATGTAGAAAATCTCAAGAGATTGTATACTTTCATTTTGGTTTTGAATGATGATTATGAAGGGGGTGAAACAGCGTTTCCAAACTTAGATGTAAAATATAAAATGAAAAAAGGTGACTGTTTATTTTTTCATACATTAGATAATCATAAACAAATTACTAAATTGGCTTTACATAGTGGCCAGCCGGTAAAAACGGGATATAAGTGGATATGTAATTTGTGGATACAAGAGGACTCCGTCATTTAAAGGATAAATGATAAATATAATAATGTATGAAGCGAATATTTAATGTATACATAGAGCCTGAGGTTGTCAAAGATTTTTTAACTATTGAAGAATGTAATACACTAATTAATTACAATAGTGAACTTTATACATCTAAATTTCAAAATGATTCATATACTCCAAAAAGTGAAATATATAGTTTAAGTAAAACTATCCCCAATAACTCTGATGAAATATGTAGTATTTTAAAAAAATGTTCTAAAAAATTTAATATACCACACGATCGCTTTACAAATCTAACCGTTGTAAAATACACGGAAGGTGGATTTATCCGAGAACATATAGATAGCGCACATGAAGACTCACGAATATACACAATTTTATTATATCTGAATGAAGATTACGACGGTGGGGAGACATCATTTCCAAACTTAAAAAAACGTTTTAAACTTAACATGGGTGACGCATTATTTTTTCATAATTTGAATACAAATCATAATCCTACAGAATTATCTTTACATAAAGGTGAAATCGTAAAATCGGGTGTGAAATGGATAGCTAACTTATGGGTGCGTTGACTTAAAACTTTGACACCTTCATATATTAAATGTTTAGTGTTTATAAAGAACCTAAAGTTATTCACAATTTCCTAACAAACGAACAATGTGAATATTTAATAAATGATATGAGTGGCGAATTTACCCCAACTAAATTTACATCTACAGTTGATACAAATCAAGGTATTAGGAGTATGTCTAAACGAGTTTCTAAGAGTATAGATGTATTAAAATCTATATGTAAGAAATGTACCAGGCTTGTCGATTTACCGATTGAAAATTTCGAAGATTTTTTAATCATCAAATACGAAAAAGGTGGTTTTACTGGAAAACATCAAGATGGTGGAACTGGTGGGAATACAAATAGATTGTATACGTTTTTATTTGCATTAAATGATGATTATGAAGGGGGTGAAACAAAATTTGAATTTTTGAATAAAATGTATAAACTAAAAAAAGGAGATGCTTTATTTTTTCACAATTTTAATAATGATGGTTCATCAACGAAACTGTCCGTACACGAAGGTTGTATCGTAAAATCTGGTCAAAAATTTATATGTAATACGTGGATTAGAAATGTAATTACTTAAAACTTTAATACCTTCATATATTAGATGAAGTGTTTGGCTACTTTTTCTGAAAATAGTCTGTACAAAATAAAACTAGCAAAGACTCGTAAGAATGTCCTTGAGTCTATGTACCAACGACCAAGTGTCACAGAGGTGAGGCCAATCAAGGAGAATCTGAGACTTCGTTTACGCTTCATAGAAGCGATAAAAGAAGCACAGGAGATGTGTGAAATAGATAAGAATTCATCCGAGTGTCACTGGGCCTGGTATGAAGTGGATGAATTAGAAGATGCTATACTACGTCTATATCCCGATAGACCGTAACAATTGGGGGATCGTCGTCGTACCCATAATAACGAATCGATACTCCATAAAGTTTCATCATTTCTGGGTCGATGTACTCATTAATTTCTCTTTTCCAGTTTTTTACAGTGGTTTGAAAATATTCAATTCCATTATCAGAAAATACACAAATACGCATGAACGGCTTACTACGTACCTTTCTCATATATTCGTGTACAGCCTCGGGTAAAGGTGATGCTCTCATGTACGCCGATTTAAGGACATTAATAACGTAATATCCATGTGAATCACAAATTATATTGACTTGCATTTCGGGGAACCCTTTTATGTATGCTTCAAAATCCGCGTTACTGGGGAGGGTTGCGAACACCGGTGTATTTTGACATACAGTTCCGTCATGGTGACCGATACCTGGATGCGTGTGAAATGACATTTCAGAATACCAAACTTTATCAATTTCAGGACCTTCTACACGGTTTCGTTTTTTTGATGTGACAATATTTGGTTTACTAAACTTGAAATTTTTGTACTCGATATTACCTGCAAATTCCCATTGTTTGGAAGAAGATAACTTACTCACTTCTTTCAAATCGTGAACGACTTCACGGGAAAATTTTATTCTCTTCTTTCTTATCGCCATATTTGGGCGCATGAGTCTAAATTTCATTGACACTACCTATTATACACTGAGAATTTATCGGGTTTTATTTTTAACTATGTATCTACATTCATTATTACATTTTTATCAAGTAATGTAATGACACCCAACTCACTCCATGTATAGTACCGAATGGATATACCAAACTGTTTGCGCATGATAGGGTCTATATATTTATTAATAGTTCTTTTCCATTTTTCGGGTGTAGATGTGTAATACTGAAATCTACCCCGAGGAACTGATACTCGACGAAATTCGTAACCATTCATGAGTTCATTAAATATTTGAATTACTCGATCGGGGTTTGGTTTATTCATATTTGTTTCGATGAGATCTATGACATAGTAACCTTGATTTTCTAAGATAAGATTTGCTTGCATTTGAGGGTAAGCGTTTATATACGCCCTCAAATCGGGTTCACTTGGATATGTAAAGAGTGGGAGCTCATTCTCTGGTACTGGGTGTGTATGATAGACGATGTATTGTGTCAATTCTTCTTGTGTGGGTGTAACGCTCGCTGTTCTATTATTTGTGTGAGCTGTCGGTGTATTGAATTTAACATAATTCCTTGTATTATTGATAGTAAACGGGATAGTACCGGCATATTCAACTTGTCGAGTCCACGTTCGAGTGTAAACGTCTTTTAGGTTATCGATTAGTTTCCGACTTAACCTGACAGACATATACCTATTATTCGCTTTCGTAATTGTACCAAGATTATACTTATTCCGTGGTATGTTCAATCTCACCAAATTATTCGATAATCGATTGATTGCACGATTAATTTCTGAACTTCGTCTCCTCCCTGTAAGAACCCTTTGTCTATTCTGTGTCTGCCTATTTGTAGGAGCCATCTTAACATATATAGAGAAAATTTTAGTTTCTTTATAAATGAAGTGGGATATTGAAAAAATAGTGAAAGAAGTATATTCTGAATTAGGACCTGGCTATAGTGAGAGAGTGTACCACAACGCGGTTGAGGTTATACTGAGAGAGAAAGGTATCCCATATGAATCTGAGAGACATATTTTGGTTAGGTTTAGGGGTCACGTTGTTGGACAGTTACGAGCTGATATTATTATAGACAATTCTGTGATACTAGAACTCAAGGCTATTAAGACTCTCACTGATGGGATGGATCAACAGGCTCGAAAATATCTTGACTTGACAGGACTGAGGTTGGCGTATCTGGTAAATTTTCCTCTTCAACAGGGTCGGGAGGTTGAGATTCGGAAACTTGCATTAGGACCATCAGCGGGAGAACTCGCGAAAGCCTTTGATAAAATACGAGATCATCATCGTGTCGTGTCTGCGGATTTAACACAGCTGCTTCCAGGAGTTCATGCGCCGTTTTCAAATGAAACTTCGCCTGCTCCATGCAGTACCGAACAGCCGGGTCCGTTTGATTGATGTTATCTAGGTGTGGGCACACATGAGACTCAAGCTCGTAGAGTGCCAATAAGGCTTGGTTTTCTTCTTGATTCATGGTTGAGAATTATAATTTTATTGAAACACTTAGGTTCTAAACAGTTGGAATAAATTCCCATCTGAGATCACGACAAATCTTTTTCCATATGACATCTTGTTGATAAAGTTTCTCTTTAGATTTGAGAAGTGGAAAGTATTGAAGAAAATCATCTTCACCTAAAAGTTCACAAAATTTATATAGGACGTATGAGTAACTCAAAAAGTTTTTTCTTTCTGTCGGACAATTGTCGTCAAAAGGTCTTTGTATATCTTTGAACATGATTCGTAGAGTTTCTTCTAGTTCTTGTGGCATATTTGGTGGCTTGATTCCATTCAAAATATTTGTGATGTACGGAACATGTTCATAGTATTTATTTAGTCTTAATTTTTTCAACAAACCACGTATCTTAGCATGAGTAATATCTATTAGATTTTTGATTTTCATCTTTTTTAGTTCACTTCTCAATTGTTCAATAACTTCATCGGGTATAGTAGTCATCTCTTGTGCTTGAAACTGACTTAACCATTCATTGAAATGATTTTCTCGTTTGTATGAATAGTTTATGATTTTCTCAGATGTTTCTTGCTCTTCCTTGTACGTTAATTCATCTGACATGGCTATAGCAATTATTTCGCCACAACCGTCACATACCAAATCCGCCGTTGATCTCATATGAATAATGTTACTGTATACACAATTTGGACATTCATCTATACATATAGAATTTTTAGGTCTCTGTATATTCTTCTTTTCTACTTCTATCAAGTAATCTGTGAATATATCCTTTCTTTTTAGACCAACAGTTTCTTTCACATTGAATACATTGTCAGTATTTGACATTTCCTCACCTTCATCTGTATGTTGATTCATATACGGCATACATTTCATAATATAATCAGCCATTTCAGATTGGTATTTGCCTTTATTTGATGGATCCTTCTTAATTAACTCGCCCCACTCATCCAATTTATTATTATATCTACTTAAAAAGTTTCCTTCCATTCTATATAAAGAAATGCTCTTCAAACTTTTAAGTCATCTTTTATTTCTGTATAAAAGTTTAACCACACCACGAGACTATACAATTATCAAAGAAGAGTTGGAATATAAAATAGATTATGACTTGAAATACCAGACGGATGATAAGTTTTGGGCAGAAGAGAGTAGAGATTGGGATGGCATTCTTGAAGAATTTTATGGTAACGTAACTGGTAGGGATTTTAGGCATACTTCTATACCACAAAATGTAAAATATGTGATTTTACGTATCAAGTATTATTACAATGGACATATTTATTCCGCTATATCAAATGACATTAATTTCAGACCAGGTGAAAATGAAAGTTCAGCGATGCATTTTAGTATCCCATTGAGTAGTGCTTGGATAGTTGATCATGATGATAAACCTATGCGAAACATTACTGAAAAGGTGAAACGTTATTCTGGACCTAGATCTGATTTTCACGAACAAAAGGTTCCACTCGAACATTTGTTGTATTATGATAAAGATGTCTTAAAAGACCGTTTTCCTAAGATTATTCTTTCGAATACTCTAGGAATGAAAAAGGTTCTCAATACTCTTGAAGATTACACAACTAGTCTTCAGATACCTTAGTTGCTAGGTAAAACTTAAGTTCACCCAAATTTGCAACGTTATACTTTAAAATCAAAAATCTATTACCTGTTTCTTGTATAATTTGCACAGACGCACACATACTCGTCGCCTTTGTAAAGATATTCAAGTATTTTAGACTGTACATACCAGTGATTTTTTGACTTTCATCCAAACATTCAATTGATGTCTCTTGGTTCGCAAAATCACCTTCACATTTGAAGTCTATCTTCTTACCCTCCCTTGTAATTTCAATATCTGTACCAATATTAGACATATCACGACACAGTCTCTGAAAATCGGTTGATGGTAAAGTTGTTATAGTTGTCATTTCAATTTCTGGGACTTCTATACGACTTTCATTAATATCCAGAAGTTTGAGTTCAAACTTAGTGTGAGATTTTTTCGCTTCACTAGAAATTTCCATATTCATATATTCTTTCGATTTGATTTCGATTGTAAGGACATCATTATTGGTTATCGTCTTCAAAAGTTTGAAAGTATTTGAGATGTTGATACCTGCTATGACCTCCTCTTGATCGCAGCTATACTCTTCGAAGTTATCTGCTGCCAGATATATATCTATGAGAGATGTTCGAGCTGTATCTAATGTGACTATATACATACCATCTGGCTTAAAATATATGTTTACATCGTTAAGAATGTCTTTTAGTACTTCAAATGTTGATTTAAAAGCCGAAGCTTGGATAGTAACTAATCTCATATCTATTAAATAGTGTGCGTTAGATCTTTAAATTGCTTCTACTTATTTAAATCTTCATAAGCTACGCCTTTGGATACTTCTCTATTGATTTTTTCTTCTAACTCCTTCGTCATAGCTGGTTGAAGAGACTGACCATAATCATTCAGTGAGAATAAATCTGAATTGGGTGCATCCCCCTCAAGGGACGTCATTGAACATCCAAATGCACCAATAGAACCATGTGAAACTTCTTTAGCTGGTAGGAGTGAGTCTAACCAGTTTTTTATTTCAGTACCAACCAGAATTTTGCCATTTTTTGTCAGCATGGTTGGGACACGGTTGATCTTATTTCTGTAATTTGGTGGTATACCCTGTGTGTTGACATTGTGGTAATTTACAAGTTGTTTCAACTGTTGATGTTTGTTGATATATTCTATAACATCCATCGAATGTTTACATCTTGGGCTATATATCAGGAGTGACATCTATTATCTATACGGTATTTTCTAAAAAAAAATTAACGCATATTAGTAAAGATGAATTACTTGTTAGCATTTATTCTCATCCTGATTGTTATCCTCCTCACAACCAACATGGAAATGTTTACAGAAACATTCGGTCTCTCAGGCTACACCAAGCCCGTTTCTCCAGTAAAGTTGAATGACCCCAGACCAAACCTTGATGGGTTTGAAGAATTTGAGGTGAGTCTCAACAATGATGCAATGGAGGATTTCGTATTGAAGGCTAATAATGAGATCTCCAAGCGTACAGGTGTCTGCACCTACATCATCGAAACTACTGCGGTGAAGGGTTACAGGAAGGAACGTGATGAAATATACGAACTCATGTTCATGGCTATGAAGAAGGGTGGATTTTCATTTGGTTTCTCCGTTGTTGCGTCTTTCGAGGTTCAAAACGGTAAATCTCGTGTAATCTCTCTTCGGACACAACCCATTGGTGTTGAAGCCCCAGGTGATGTGAGTGCTTTCACAGAGAGTTCGGCTGGTAAGGAATTCGTTAAATATGAACTTGTTAAAGAAGCGGCCGTCCCTACACAAAGTGAGTTGGAATCCGCTAAAAATAAATTACAGTAATTGTAATGTTAAGTATCAATGACGTGACTAAGATTGATGAAAAAAGAAAACAGATCAGGAAAGAAATCTACAAGAAGATTTACGAACAGTTTTCTTCAAAGATTAAACAAGCTGTAGAACTTGGACATAAACAGATTTTTCTCACTGTACCGGCATTTCTAATTGGTTACCCCGTATTTGATAGGAGACTTGCAGCAAAATATGTAGCCAGGCAATTCGAACTTGGTAGTTTTACTGTAAGACTTTTAAGTGATCAAGACATATACATATCTTGGATTGTACCCAAGAAGAGTAAAATAAAAAAAGAAGAGGTTGAGGAGGGAGATTTTCCAAATCTAATGAATTTGAAGAAAATGGCTAATCAGTACAGGAGAGGTGCGTAGTAAAAGATGGATTTAAAAACCCTATTAATCATAAATGGACAATTTGAACGTTCTCGTAGAGGCTAAAAAGGAATATCTTGGACAGATGTGCCTTATTATGATTCCACCTATGATTGAAGTTTTTCAGGATATGTACATTGAAGCAATGAAAACCTCAAAGGGAAAGCAGGTTCTTATCATGTTTCAGAAACATTTAAAGGAAGTTCCAAACTGGTCTAATGCCATGTCTAAGCGACACACGGATAACATAACTGACAGGTGTACCTGGTTTGGTGATCTTCTCGCAGCTGTTTTTGTTGCGTGTACTAAGATTCTTTCAGCTGTTCGTCTCAAGGCGGATAATAAGAAGATTTCTTTAAAGCTCCCAACTGAAGAGGTTTTTATTCAAACCTGTTACAATAACGTCGCGAAGGACCTGTATCGCGATCCATACATCTTCCATGATGAACAGAGTGAGTATGCTCGCGACGAAAATCTTAGGGTCCGCTTCTCCTTATGTATCGAGAATACCGTAAAAGAATTGATTCCAGTGCAACAAATTCTTCAGACTTACATGTCACAAGAAACGCGTGATATTTCACTTGACGGTGACATCCACGACAGTGCCGACCCAGATGTTCTTGATGAGCAGATGGAGGAGATGGAGTCTCAGCCAATGGAGGGACTCGAACCTGAGATGGAGCCCCAACCCCTAGATGAAATGGGTGGAGACCCCCAACCCACTGGACTTGAAAATGAATTCAAAACGGTCCATGGTGTACACGCACCCGAAGCCCCAGAGCCAGTTTCTGAACCAATTGCTCAACCAATGCCTGAACCAATGGGTGAACCCCAACCTCAGCAGGAGCCGGATGATAATGTCTTTTTTGGTGATGCACCAGAGCAGCGCACAAAAAATCCCCGTTATAATTAAATGGAACTCTCCGATCATTTACGCGACCCAGTGAGTGCCGCCCTAATTGCAGCTGGTATAACTGCTGGTTATATTCATCTCAAAGCGTATCTCAATAATGAAGGTAAGCTTGAGCTTAACAAATACACAAAACCCGCTGTACTCAATGCGATTTTAGTGTTTTTCATAATCTCAGGTGGTTTAGGTAAAAAGGAGGCTATTTCTACAGAGCCTTTCTAAACTTAAAGATTACACCAATATAATAAGAAAATGGCGTCTGTCTCTGCTTTCAATGATATGATGAGTCAATTTCTTGTGGAATTGCACAAGACTTTTCCAGAGGAAAAAGGAATCAAGAAAATGTTAACTTCGTTTGACCTACTCAAGTCAACCAACCCCCGCCTAGTTGTAGATGGATACATGAAGGGTGTTTCTCCCTACGCCGATAAGATTTCTGCAAAGGATGAGACATTTCTTCTCGAGGAAATTGAGAACATCGAGTTTTTGAAGGAGCTTGATATTAAGCGTTACTGGTCCAAGATGTCTCCTAATACAAAGGGTGCTACTTGGCAGTACCTTCAGACTCTGTACATGCTTGGTACTACCATCACTGCTCTCCCAGCGGACACCCTTTCTCAAATTGAGAATATCGCCAAGGGTGTAGCGGATAACATGCAAAGTGGTGACGGAGAGTTGGACCAAGATGCCCTCATGCAAATGATGGGTAGCATGTTGAAGGGTCTTCCAAAAAAATAAACCTATACATATATTAAATGAAAGCTTGGTTCGATGATCCTAAGCAGCTTTTTGATGCTGACCAGGTCACCCAATTTTGGCCCACAGGTGAGCAAACTCCAGAAGACAGGGTAAATGCTGCTTCTCGTTTTATCATTTACGTGTGCACTATACTTTATGTTATTCGACGTGACCCACGTGTATTCGTTTTGGGTCTGACGGTATTAGGTGTCGTATATGTTCTTTATAAGTCTAGAATGGTTAAGGAGAACTACGGTGGGTCAGTTGAAGGTGTGAGCTGTCAGATGCCTACACCAAACAACCCTATGGGTAATGTTCTCATTACTGATTTTACTGATGCCCCTAATAGGTTAGAGGCGTGCTATTACCCAACAGTAAAACCATTCGTTCAGGCTTACAGCAGTGATCGTATTCCATACGACGCTGGGCGCTCTAGGACTTCCATGCCCAAGTACCTCCGCAATGCTATGGAGCGTCAGTTTGTTTCTAACCCAGTGACGAAAATCCCAGGAGACCAGACAGCTTTCGCCGAGTCTCTTTATGGGCGAAAAAATGCCCCAATGTGCAAGAGTGATACTCGCTTTTGTGATCCCAATGCTAGAGGTGTCCAGCTCGAAGCTTTTTCGGGTTTGGGAACCAATGGTGACAAACGCTCCGGTATGCATAGGGCAACGGTAGCTTAGATAAATATTCTTATGTAATAATAAATGGCGTATCAGCTTCAACCTGGACTTTCCATTGTTCAAAACTCGGGTGCCATAGCTCCCGTAAAAGCGACTGATGAAATTTTTGTATACCCCCAGCCCGGTAGCCTAAACTGTGGCAGTTGCCGACCCAACACTATGTTGTACGGTACTGCCCCATACATGGCGGGCAAGGGTTCTCCAGCACAATACATTGAGACAAGTGATCAGCTTCGTCCCCAATCTACTTCCCGATTTAACAAGCATATCGTTCAGACATACGAGCGAAACCTGTTCCCCTTAACTAATATGGAGTGCAAGGTCCCTCTTCGTACAATGCAATATGAGCCCTCGAGTACCAGAGCCGAAGTCCAGAATGGTCTGTTTCAGCAGAGGTACCTTAATAAAAATGTTAACAAGAAGTAAGAATGGCTGATCCTATATCACTCATGGCCGTCGCCGGTCTTGTATTTGCGGGAAGGAACTTGAGTACCAAGTCCGAACCACCAAAAGTTACTGTCACTGAACCAGCACTGAAAAATCCAGAAGTTATAGAATCTAATAATTTCCAGCCTACAGCCGAAATTCCACACAAGAGAGAGATGGAGAGTTTCGGAGACATTTCTATGCAGCAACGTACCGGCGGGGAGGAAATTCTAAATATGAGAAACAGAATGTATGATAA
>Ga0181422_1000335_pt1 | contig 15293 bp, 29 predicted proteins | sample 45SPOviralmetaG_FD_130147 | JGI IMG/M metagenome (GOLD analysis project Ga0181422, IMG submission 130147) | Marine viral communities from the oligotrophic San Pedro Time Series (SPOT) site, San Pedro Channel, CA, USA - 45 SPOT_SRF_2013-07-18 | ecosystem: Environmental > Aquatic > Marine > Strait...
GATCATTACGACCCAGAACGGCAACGCTTTACCCGTGATGGCTGCAGCGCAATTGTTGATGAAGTCGAGGCCAAACCTGTTTTCTATCAGCGTGTTTCGCTGTCCTTTGAGGAAGTAATTGAGAAAGCGAGGTCATATCTGGAGCTGGATAACCCCGCTGAAATGAACTTCAAGCTGAATAGTTTGGCCCTTGATGCCGGTTACCGGGATCAGTTTGCACTCGAAAAGCTGATTGTTGATCAGATTCAGTTTGAAGGCGCTAAGGGGTTAATGGATGTGGCTGCGCTCCAGGATTTAGAGGGTCAGCGTGAATACCTGATTCCTGATGTGCTTCCACATCCTTCGGTTGCCCTGATTTATGGCGCTGGTGGTGATGGCAAATCCATGTTTGCCTGGACGCTGGCAAAGCACATCGCTACTGGAGCACCCTTTGTGGTCCGTGGGAAGCACGTTCCAGTCCAGCAAGGCCCTGTGCTGCTTTTGAATGGTGACCAGCCGCTTCTTCAGCTCAAGGAACAGCTGGAAGAGGTTGATTACCCGTTGGATGCCAGGACCAAGCTGCTCACGGACTGGTCGCTCCAGCGTTATGCCCAGTTCATCAAGCTGATGGAAAAGGTTCAGCCAAAGCTTGTTGTTATTGACTCGCTAATTGGTTGCTCTGGTGGTAGGGCATTTGATGAAAACAAGTCCGACTTTGCAACGCCGCTGTATTGGCTGACCAGGAACAACGGTGTCCTGTTTCCTGCAACAACCATCCTGATCATTCACCACGCCAACAAGCAGGGCGGTTTCCGTGGCACCTCTGCTATTCGGGATGCTGTGGATAGCACACTTTCGCTTCGTAAGCCCAGCAAGGAAGAAGTTGAAAAAGGTTCCGTTCCAGGGCACAGCCGAATTGTCACCATTGAAAAATCGCGGTTTGGTCGTTCCGGTACGGCGCTCATCATGCGCCAGGAGGACGACCTGAGCTTCTCTGTGGCTGATTTCACCCCAGAGGTCGATGACAGCAATACATCGCCTTCCAGCGTCACTGACAAGGTGCTCCAGAGGCTTCGTGTTGGTCACCCCCGTGCCTTTTCCAATACAGACCTCAATTCCGATCCAGTAGTGGGCGGAAAAACGGCGGCTATCCAGAAGTCGCTCCAACGGTTGGTAAAGCGTGGCCTTATTTCTGAGATTCCAGGGGTTGGTAGGTACGGAAAAAAGACGTACCAGGCTGTCCTCGCGTGTGGAGAGGTTGCATATGTGTGTCCACCCAAGAAGAACCCTTCCACTGGAACGGATCTCAGGGTGGACAGCACCCCAGAAACAGAAGAAGTGTCCAGCCTAGATTTAGGTGCGGATACCGAGCCTGGACACATTGCACCTGATGTAGGGGGGTGTCCAGCCTCAGAAGCCAGTGGTGGTGCGGGTTCTGCCCATACTGGACACTCAGGGCAATATCCCCGCGCGAGGCAGATGGACCGTACCAAGGAGGAATCAGACGCCCTGATGAACGCAGCCTGGGACAAGTGGTCCGACTGATCTAGGTTTGTCTGTGTAGTATGTGAGGGCGTTACCCGCCTTCACATGCTGTCCCAAGAAACCGAACTCAATTTCAAGGTGGGTAGGTATGAAGACAGCTTGCCCGTTGAAGTTTGTGTAACTTTTGCCGCTGTTGATAGCAAAAAACGCCCTTTTATAGAAGGCAAGATTATTAACCCCTCGACACAAATATATGATCGCTTAAATAATGCGGCCACCAGTATGCGCTGTTATTGCAACAGCGATATGTCCCTTGAACAGCAACAAGAAACCATTGCCAGTATTGAGCCTGGCACTACTGTTAAGGTGCTTGCCCAGCAACCCTCTACAAAGTATGACAACAAGGCTTTTGGTACGCTCATGTTCGGTCAGGTCTTCGCAAGTTCTTTCAATATTTTTAAGCCGGAAAGTAAAAAATTAAAGTTACTTAAGACCAGATCAACACAAAAACAAACCTTTACTGTGAGCAACATGCCTGCGGATTTGGTGGAGCGTATGGATGCAAAGTTGGACGATATAGACGTAAAAAGGACGTACTTTTTGAAGAAATTGATAAATAAATTCTTGGCTGGTGACTTTGACGAGGACTTCGTGTAGGATTTCAGCGGTCCATTACTCTATCACTGCTACTTAAAGCCATGCCTAAATTTGACATACCTGAGAAAGTTCTCAAGGCTTCTGAAAACATTCTGCTTCGCGACCTCTTAGAATCGCCAGCTTTCTGTTATTGGGCAATCAGCTGTCTATCCAATGCCCTTCAAACTTCACGGTTTAGATGCGAAGACCTGACCGAAGATGACGAATTTTTACAGTTCAAGGTCTCAAAAATGCTCAACGCCATTCCTCTGGAAACAAAACGGGCCTGCTACAAAGAGACTGCTACGCAGGTAAGCAACAATAAAAATGCCCGTGCTGAAACCGCTATACGGCGTTCAGCGCAGTACAGGGTCATCGGGTAGCCAGCCCTTTTTGATCAAGCCTTCCACTACTTCCTGTTGTGTTAGGTAAAGGCGAAAGAACTTGCAGGCCAGCTCTTGCAGTTCTTTCGTATCTTCACAGCTGGCAATTTTACGGGCGTACCGTTCGTAAATAAATTCGCGGTTCGGATCCATTCTAAAAAATGCTCACTACTACATTATGCTGAATGATTTGCTTTTGAGCCAGACTGGTGTCAGGTACTACGGTCCAATGGAAGGGTGGGCCACCATCACGTACTACGAAATCAAAGGACCGACGCCTTATTTAGCAATTGTGCGGTACACGGCGTATGGAACGGACCTGCTGCCAGTCAGTCTTTGTGAAGATTTGTATCACGACACGCCTGAGGATTTCTGCCGTTTGGAGCGTGACATAGACATTGCGCTCGATTTTGGTATTGATGCCAGCGTCTTGAGCACCTACGCGCATGAGTTCTTCCCCAGCATCACGGCGCACCTCACATAATGTGCTACTGTAAGCAAGTCGTTCGGAGCCCAACCATGGCCCACGCTCAACTAATCAGCTACAGCTACACCAGAGGATCAGATCTTCTGCATGTCCAAGCCACTGTTGATGATGCTGTTCAGGTCTTGCCTGCAACCCACTTAGATCCACCTGAGTTTGACGCCGCACACTGTCAGGCAGTCATTCTCTGGGACGAACCACTAGACCATACAAACGCACCAACCCGCGAACAGGTGCTGCGTATGTTGCCCTGGATTACCGACTGGTGCGCTATTCCCCTAATTACTTTTGACGATGACTAGGTTCTGTACGGCCCTCAGCCGTACACATAATTGGCTTACCACATTTGTCGAGCAAAAGTATTTCAACCTTGAGAACCATGACTAACCAACACCCATTAACTGATGAGATCTGCCAGCAGATTGCAGAGGACAAAGTAGCTTGGCATCCAGACTGGACAGTATTAGATCCAATGGAGAAAACCTGCATGCGGACCGCTGCTGATTGGCAGTTAAAGCAGGTGCTTGAGTGGATTGATTGTATTGGGAGATTCAAAGGATACAACCTGGATTTTTACTCCGATTGCGACTTGCTGATCAGGGATATTCAAAAAGCAATGCGCCCACAACAACAGAGGATTGATTAATGACTCAAGAAATAACGCTTGAGAAAGCCCTTGGGCTTGTTGAGTTTCAGTTTGTCCCTTGGATGGGATGGCGCGTGGCGTCAGTAAAGGAAAGTGTTTTCGGTGATGTTTATGGCGACGTTAAGGGCTTTGTTCATGGAAACATCAACAACCGCCCTTGGAAGTACATAGAGACCCCTATGCAGCGCCTAGACCGCCTTATCTGGGAGAAAGGTCATGAAAAAATCATTCAGTGCTTTAACGTGCAGCGCCTAGAGCGCCTCATCAGGGAGACGGGTGATGAAGAATTGATTGAGTGCTTCAACCAACTGGAGGACAACTGATGCCCATTACAACAATCAAGCGCTGCCAGTCTGAGCCGGAATGGTGGTTCACAGTTGAAGACACTCAGACCACAGATTATCCCGATCCTCAAACAGGCCTAACAATTACCTATTTTGATGAGAACGTTCCAAAAGGCAAAATAGAACTATCTGTTACCAAAGACGATGCGTTGCTGATTCGTGATGCAATCAATCAACTCTACCCGCTTTCTATTAAGAGCAACTCATGACCCACCCACTGACTGACGAGATCTGCGATCAAATTACTGATGAACTCGGTTATGACACGATCGAAAATGCTATGCGTGCCGGTGCTGATTGGCAGTTGGAGCAGGTGATCAAATGGGCAAAAAGAAATTGCTGGTGTTGGTTTGAGAAATCAACTCAAAAAAAATCTTTTATTGATGAACTTCAAAAAGCAATGCGCCCACAGGAGGACTCTTGATGACTGATTCTGTCAACTTTCCCGCGCACTACCAAAGCGCAAACGGTGTCGAATGTATTGAGGCAATCAAATCCGCAATGACATTCGATGAGTTTATCGGCTATCTGCGCGGCAATTGCGTTAAGTATCTCTGGAGGTATCGCCAGAAAAATGGTGCTGAAGACCTTCGCAAAGCCAGATGGTACTTATGCCGCTTGATTTCGGAATTTGAAACCAGTCCTTATGATGATCCTCTTGCATGAATTGCCCAGACTGCAATCGGGCACCACAAAAAGGTGACCGCTGGGTCACTCAAACTAAACCTCGTTTTGAAGCAAGCGTGGTTAGAGGCCGCAAATGCCCGGCCTGTGGTTACAAATGGTTTACAGCTGAAGTCCCAATTATTTGCGACCTTGACTCCACTGATAGGGTTGCAGATCTAGAGGTAATCATCAAAAACCTCTTGCAAACATCTTACGAAACTTTTTCTCTTTAATCATGTCCACACACCCATTTGACACCAGCAACTTTGCGAGCGTAAAACTCAAGAACGTTCCAAGCTACTTACAGAATGATGCCACTGACTACAACCTTCGGGTTGCGGCCTGGTTCGATAACTACGCTGTTAATGCTGCTCAGTTTGACGCTGCTATGGCCGATCAAGACAAACGCTGGAAAATGCGTACTGCGGAAGGCTGGGAAGCTGACGAAGGTGGCTGGTACACACCCACTGGCATCAGCGAGCACGATTGGGAACACGACTACGGCAATCCTTTTCCTGAAGAACCTGTCTGGGAAAACTACAAGGCGTTAAAGCGCTGCACTGCTGGCTGGCGCATAGACGACACCGGCTGGTACAGTCCCGAAGGCCAACATGAGTCCGAATGGACAGGCCCGCTTCCTGAATACACACTTCTTTGAAGACCACCCATGTCTGACTACAACTTGTTTTTCGGTGTCGAGCACCTGCACAGGATCTCGACATCAATTTCTATCGCCTTCGATACGGAAACGCTCCAGCTACAGCCTGAAATAGGCAAACTTCGCTTGATCCAGCTTGGCTGCGAAGTCAGTAAAACCATCATCATCATTGATTGTTTTGAGTTAGATGCAGACGGCTGGGAAAAACTCCGCCTGTTCTTTACCAACGGTGAACGGTACTGGTTAGCCCATAACGCAGTGTTTGACCTTGGCTGGCTTCAAGAACACGGCATCTATGTGCGTGGCCGGATTGGTTGCACCATGCTTGCCAGTAAGCTCCACCACAATGGAACGCCTAGGCTCAGACACGGACTAGCCCATGTGGCCAAGCGTGTCCTCAAAATTGAACTTGACAAGGAACAGCAGCGGTCTGATTGGAGCGCTCCAGTCTTAAGTCGAGACCAAGTGGTTTATGCCGCTAAAGATGTTGAGGTGCTGCTGCAGCTGGATTACCCACTTACAGCAGCGTTACAGAATGCAAGGCTTTCTGAGGCTTACACATTAGAGTGCAGAGCACTTCCCGCTATGGCCCAGATGTGGCGTACCGGGCTTCCTTGGAACCGTTCCAGTCTTAAGCAGCTTTGCGCTGACTATCAATACGATATTATTGCTCTCAGTAAAGACTTTCTACGGGAATTTGATAATGCGCTTCCAGCGGAACACAAGCTGCCAAGAGAAGCAACAAATCCTCAAAGACTTTCAAAGCTTCGAGACCTTGTCACGCAAATGGGGCACGACGACTCAGACTACGAAAAGTGGTATGCGGAAATTGAACAGCTTGAGACGGCGCCAAAAGCGTTTAACCTCAGGCCGCAAGCTACAGGTGATGCTCGTCGTGGGACCAAGATAGAAGCAGGCTTCAACTTAAATAGTCCCAAGCAATTGTTAGAAAAGTTCACAGCACTTCTGGGGACAGTGCCAAGGGACAGTAAAACAGGCAAGCCTAGTGCTAGTAAAGCAGCACTTCAGGATTACGCTGCGGACCACCATGTCATACAGACCTATTTGGCATGGAAGAAAAGTGAAAAGCGTCGTCAAATGGCTGAAGGGATGCTTGAAAAAATGGACCCGGATGGCTTTGTACGTGCCAGCTACCTCCAGCTTGGATCGGAAACAGGCCGTATGTCCTGCATTAAGCCCAACAATCAGCAGATTCCCCGTGATACAGAGTTTCGGCAATGTGTTGAGGCTCCTGATGGTTGGCTGCTTGTGGACGCGGATTTTGGTCAGATGGAACTGCGACTCGCTGCAGCAGTGGCGCAGGATGAAAAGATGACCAAAGCGTTCCAGGCTGGTGAAGACCTTCATACGGTTACCGCTGAGGCAATCGGCTGCACTCGCCAGATCGCGAAAAGCGCCAATTTTGGTTTGCTGTATGGGTCGGGTGCCAAAGGCTTGCGTAATTACGCGGCTAGTTCTGGTGTCACCATGACGGTTGAGGCTGCTGCAACAATTCGTAACCAGTGGCTGGACACTTATGCGGGTGTTAAGCAGTGGCAAAACCAGAATGCCGCAGACGCATCAAAGACAGCAAGTAATCGGTGGGCCGAAATTCGTATTCCAGGCTCTGATATGCGGCGCTTTCTGCCAGGTGACATGAACCGCCTTACAGTACGGTGCAACACCCCAATTCAAGGGGCTGGTGCGGCCATCCTTAAGTGCGCCTTAGGCAATCTCTGGCCAAAGGTTCTGGAAGCTGGTGAACAGGAAGTAAGAATTGCAGCTTGTATCCACGATGAAATTCTCTTATTAGTTCGTGAAGATAAAGCACAGCATTGGGCGCTCCAGCTAAAACAAGTAATGGAGAGCGCCGAAGCTAAGTGGTTGGGAGACATTCCGCCTCTAGCTGAACCTTCTATAGGGAAGCGTTGGTCCGAGATCCATTAATAAGTAGCGCAGCATGGTCAGCATCTATCGCACGGTCAACGGGTGGTCCTTCCGTACCCTTCAGGAAACGGGTTCTTACTGTAGTCTTTCGGAAGTGATGGATGCTGCCTATGCCACCGGAGACAGGGCGGCAGATAATTATGAAGTTCCTGCAGTACGAAATAGCGCGTGCCAGTACTGCAGATTTGCTCCGCGCAGCCAATTTCCTTGAAGGTGCTAGGGAAGTAAGACGGGGGTGTCGTAAGCAGCGTACAAAAGCTCGCAAGGATCAGCAGACTGGATGGCGTAAGCATGTGGATCAAGCGCTTCTTTGGTAGCACAATGCTAGACTAAAATCTACTGGGCTACTACTTGATGGCGATTCGGCACGGAAATAAGACATATATGCAAATACTTCTTGATCCCCACAGGGCAAAATTGCTGTTTGACCTAGCCGAAAAAGTGGGCACACGTCCCACTGCTTGGATTCGTAACGCAGTCTACAGAGCGTTGGAACGGGAGTACCCTTCCGCAATCTACAACGAGGCGGTTGCTAAGGATGAAGCTGCTTGGCGGGCTTCTGTTCGTAAACGTGTTGAAGGCCGTATTAAGTCACGTAAAGCTGTTGAAGGTAACGAGTAAAAGGATTTGTACTGTGCTACTCTTCTTGGGTCTACTAATTATCGGCCTATGCCCCGCTACGCACTTAAGACAACACACGGAACTCAGGTTATGTACCTTGCAGCTTATTATGCAAACTTCCCTAAAAACAACGGTATTCGCTTGACGTCCAAAGCAGAAGACGCTTGCTCTTATGTGACTATTGAAAAAGCCTGCCAGGTGGCACTTAGCCTCGAAGAAAGTATGGGTTGTATACCAAGCATTGTGGAGGTCTCTTACTGATGGACGGCTTTAGTGAGTACATAAGGGACATCGTTCGGTATCCGCTCTTAAATAAAGAGCAGGAAATTTTGCTGGCACGGCATGTACAAACTTGGGTTACATCTAAAAACCCTACTGAAAGGGAAATAAAGGCAGGTAAGCGGGCGTATCAAAAGCTCATCAACTGCAACCTAAGACTTGTGGTCTCCATTGCAAAACGTTACACATTACGTTCCAAGCGCACCGAAATGTTTGACATCGTGCAAGAAGGAAATATCGGGCTTGCCCACGGCATTAAAAAGTTCGACCCAGAGCGGGGTTACGCCTTGTCCACCTATGTCTATTGGTGGATTAGGCAGTCGATTAGCCGCTATCTGAGCTACCACGACCGGATGATTCGTATTCCGTCCCATGCCGGGGAAATACTGGCAAAGCTGCGCCAGTGGGCACCCCAGTTTGAGCTGTCGCATGGTAGGCCGCCCACCTTAGAAGAAAGCGCGGAATACTGTGCTACACCCCCTAAGCGATTGCGGGAGTACCTGGAACGTAGTGAGGACTGTCTTAGCTTGGATAAAGTTGCGACTGGCTTGGACTCTGACCATACGCTGCTTGAGCTTATTACTGATGGTGAGCACCCCATGGAAAAGCTTGATAATCTTTTCTGCAGTGATACGGTGGACAGGCTATTGATGACCCTAGGCCCCGTGGACCGTACCATCGTTGAACGGGTGTTTGCTTTTCATGGTGGTGAGCCGCAGACCTACATAAAAGTCTCAAAAGACTTGGGTATGTCTAGAGAACGTGTAAGGCAAAGGTGCCATAGAGCCTTAAGAAAACTTCATGTGCTTGCGAAACTTGGCACTTGCGGGCCTTTATAATGGAGTGCCCTAATTGCGGTGCCTCAGGTAGCGCGGCCTTTAAAACGATCAGCACTCGTCATTCACACGAAGTGACGAAGACACGGGTTAAAAAATGTAATGTCTGTTTTACGCTTTTGTATTCGATAGAGATTCCGGTGGACAAAGAGCACGTCGATTGCAATAGGCACTACCACGCTAAAAAAAGTGTGGTGCAACGTTTGATTTCTGCGCTTTATTCATGAGTAATGTTGAATTGGTCTGGGCAACTCCAGACGCTGAAAAGCTGATCGTGCGCATGGCACGTGTTAGTAATCCCAGCAATGAAAAAAACTGGGAAACCGGACCAGGGCTGCTTAGATACCTTGTTAAGCACGAGCATTGGTCACCATTTGAAATGGCCAATATGTGCGTTCAGATCAATACTGAAAGGGACATCGCAGCTCAGATACTGCGGCATCGGTCCTTTTCGTTCCAGGAATTTTCTACTCGCTACAGCAAGACCGCACCAGCTGAAATACCTTACTTTCGGCGACAAGATACTAAAAATCGGCAGAACAGCATCAGTGACATACACCCAAAACATCAGGAGGATTACCAAGAAGGTGCTGCTCGCATCATTGCTGATGCCTTTTTGTTTTATGACACCCTACTGGAACGGGGCGTTGCCAAGGAGACGGCTAGACGTATCTTGCCACTCTGTACTCCTACCACCCTTTACATGCAGGGGACACTAAGGTCTTGGGTGCATTACATCCTGTTGAGGGCTGATAACGATACACAGCTAGAGCACAGGCAGATCGCGTTCCAGTGTGCAGCTGTGTTTAAAAAGTGCTTTCCGACAGTGTGCGAGGCCGTTTTTCCTACACTGAACCTATGAAAGTTACCTTTTTGAACTGGTTCGAGCGTGCGGCTCTTCACATACTGGTGCGTAGTCCGCGCATCGGTATGCTTGCCGTTAAAGAAATGGATGGTCCGTTGCTTTTTATCGCCAATAACCCTCTTGATGGAATGCCCATAGGCGATAGTAATCCAGTGGTAAACCAGTTAGAACACATATACCGCAACTCGTCTACCAGACCGGAGTATGGTCAAGATTCAGGCGTCACATGAGAAGTGGTTTATAGTCTGCACGCCCGGTGGTGGCTTGTGCGTCGAAACGACTAGCGAACAAAAAGCACGTACCATTGCAGACGTGCTTTATTGTTCTGTCCATTCGGAAATGCGGGCTTCGCGGGCCTCGTTCCAGTAGTCACGTTCCCTGTACCATTCCTGCCAGTCGTGGCCTGATTTTTGGCTATTGCAAGAGAAACAGCAGCCTACTAAATTGCGTTGTTCTGTTATACCGCCTTTCCATTTTGGGACTACATGGTCCAGCGTTGCGTTCTTGCCCAGCGGTTCAGCGCAGTAGGCGCAGCAGTAGTTCCATTGCTGCAAGATATGGTCACGAAAGCGCACCTTGGCTTTTTTACGGGATACCAGCTCAGTCCCGTCAATCTGGTGGTCCACTACCACCGCTCAATAGACTGCAACAACCTATTTGACTTGCAGCTATCTTTATGGTAACGCCGGGAAACTTACGGCGTTGACCAAATGCGACCTTCTTCTATGCGACGGCGGCGTAATCCTACCTCAAAATGCGATCCAGGGTTTCGATAAAGTAATAGAGCATCGGGTACTTGGTTCCATTCGTGATTTTTTAATACGCGGCTGATTGTTCTAAACCCCGGCAGGCCATAGAAGTACGCTCCAACGTTGAAGGCAAAGCTAATTAAGGCTGATTTTTGGTTGGAACTCATGCTTTTCCAAAACGGCACATCGGCCTCAAGTATTTCTGCAGTTCGCTCTATTTCTAAATTCAACATTTCTTCTGCCCTTTGCTGGCTAATCCTTTCGCCTAGCCTTACGTTTTGGCCTTCGGGATACCGGGTGTTTCCATAGCCAATCGTTGGTACGCCAGCAGGACACAAATATGAAGTTAAATGACAACCTTCAAATTCTTTGATAAGCTCCACCGCCGCGCCATAGCTTTTGTCGTTTACAGCTGAAATCCATGTCCCGTACCAAGGCTGGTCACGGTTAAGAATGTCTGGTTGTACTTTTAAAATTGCCGCCTCAAGCTCCACCAACGCAGCACTCTGATGTGGCAGTTTCCGGTAGTAGCGGAATAGGTCATTCAGGTGGACCGGGGTGTTTGGGCTCATGCCATGGTGCGCGAAGGTGCAGGTCGTCAAGGCGCTGTGGAGGTAGCACTGCAGCAGGCTGTGTTGCGTGCCAGTCCTCTTCAGCTTGGTCTAATTTTTTGGGTAGCGTTGCGTAAAATTTGCGGCGCTGGATAGCCTTGTTGACTTCGCTCCATAGCGAGCGGGTGCTAAACAAAACGATCCAGCGCCCGTCCGGTGGGATCAGCCCTTTTTTACGGGCTTAACGCTACGGATTGCAGTAAACAAAAATTGGATGATGCTGTTGTCCTTTAGTTTGCTCATGCCGATCAGCTCAGATGCTGCAGCAATGACGACCCAAAAAGCAGGGTGACCAAGGATTTCCTCGAAGTTCATGGGGTTTGGAGCTTTTTCTCATACTAGCCCTGTGGGTTCTTGTATTCCAGAACGGTAATTCGGTTACCGTAATCGTTTAAGCGTTCGTAAATTTCGCGGCGGTCAGCAGTAGCCTGAGCTTTTTCCGCTTTCATGTCTTGGTGTAAATCCTCAAGTTTGGTGGCAATCGATTCAACCCCTGCACTAAGGCGAATGACCGCTTCCCGACTCTCGCTGGTGCGTCTGCTAAACCCGGAAACGGACATCCCAGCAATGCCAATAAAAGCACCTAAAACTGCTGCGTAGATTTCAATCACAGTTCAGGCGCTTTCTATTTCTTATCTTAAAGGGTCTGGTTTGCCAGATAAAATTGCCACCGCTCGTTTATAAAACATGCAGTCGGTCTTGCCAGCTTTTTCAAGGGCTTCTTTGACCCGCTGCCAGTTTTTAAGCGTGTGACTGTCCATTTAATCAGAAGCTCCCGTTACTGATTGGTATTCAGCGATAACTTCTGCGGTCCAAACCACTGCGGCTACATCTTGCACTTCTTGCACTTCATCGGACACATCATCGCCAGGTTGGAAGCACGAACGGTGATATGACCGGCCAACTTCCACGTCATCTTTCAGCACAATGTCAGCACGACGGACAGCGATAGAAAGGTTTTCGTTGACTTCGATTTTGTACGCTTGCTTTTCTGTAAAAGCCATTTTAGGAACACACGACTGTGTGAGACAGGTTTAACGGTCGTAGTTTAAGGACAGTTGCGGTCTAGTAATTTATTAGGCGATGCGATATGTTATAGAGACATAAAGACGGCAAGCGCCGCTTAAAATCGCTTGCGTTAATCGTCCATTTTGTTGATCTCCATTCACCAAAGCCAATGAATTTGAATTGGCCGAATTGGTTACATACATTGTCTTACTGCCGTTTGTGTAATCAGTAGCAAAACCTCGGAGACCGACTGAACCAATAGAGTAATTGGATGCGGTAGTATTAGGCGATAAAAAAGGCAATCCGGTGATCGATAAATTGCCCGTTAGGCAAGCATAGTCCGCTGCGTTCACTCTTAAAATTATATTAAAATGGCAAATATTTCCAATTTTTGTGTAAGTGCCTGCAAATGGCGCCGTTAATGTTACAGCACTTGAACCAACGTTAAAGCCAGGAGTAAAGGTGCCTTCCTCATACTCACTTAGCGTAGTGCCTGTTACAATTCTGCCTGTAGGCTGAGAGCTAGGAACATCATCAAATGAAATCCCGCTCTCGGCTCTAATGCTACCAGTTGTGATAATGTTTTTACTTCCAAAGTCAGGAATAGCGCCAGACTCAGAGAAGGCGACCCATTTATTGCTGCCTTGATAATCAGCAATATACTTAAACGATATTGCGCTTAATGCGTTTGTACCTGTGTTTGCTACGAATCCCTGTGTTTCGTAGATAGAATCCCAAGTGACAGTCGCATTATCTTGAGACGTTTGCTGAAAGATAAAGTGCAACTCATCTCCATGGACCGGATCGTATCCGTTGTTTGAATTATTGCTTACCAACGGAGCGTTAATCGTGACTCCGCTTCCCAGTTTTATGAAGATTGAGCCTCTGATTGACGATTGGTAGCTCTGAGAGAATGGTGTGTATTGATTGTTTGTATTGTTGCCTGTGCCGTGCGCAACACTTTGCAGCATTGGGCGAGTAGTTGCCCCAGTTGCTTGAATGATTTTAGGCCAGTTTCCGGTAATCTTATATGAGTCAGTGTTGAGAAAAACTGAACCACTCCCCGATACACACACCTCAGCGCCCATCCCTGAAGCGTTTGTACCGCTAATGAATGTTGGTTTAAGTGTTGATGTAAATACCCTGATTGCAGACATTGTTCCGCCATTGCTATCGGCAACCTGCCTGCATCCAAGAAGGTTTCCTGCTCCACCTGATTCAACGACCGAAATACCAGAACGTTGAAGGACTGAATTACGCTCAATGCTGCTTGCTGCGTTATACCAGTCATCCCAGGTACCCTTAATTGGGTCAGCAACTGTACCTGCACCTGAACCATCGCCTGAAGTACCAGACCAACGATTACCGTCGTGGTCAAAAAATCCTCGCCCGGCTGGGTCTCCCCAAGTACTATCTGAATATTGCTGCCAGCAATTTTCGGCATGATGGTGAAGAATATTGCAACCACTAAATGTAGAGTTGTAATACAGACCGCTCTGCCAAGATGTGAGAGTCGTGTTGTTCCTTAGTGTTACGTCACCAGCTCCGTCATTGATCAAAATACCGTACAATCCACCTCTGATGTTGTTACTGTCAAGTGTCATTGAGGAGATTTTTCTAGAGCCACCGCCCGAGCCTCCACTTCCACCGATAACGTCAGCTTGGGTTACCAGCAATGATGGAACTGTGGGGACGTAATCCACTGCAGGATCATTGCCGTCGCCTTGCTTACTTGAAATATAGCATTCTTTAATAACACATTCAAAAGCGTTTCCTGATACGCATAAACCCCGACTTGATGTGTATATCCTTTCTAATACAAATCCATAAAGGTATTCACCGGAGCTTGAATATCCACCATCAAGTATCATGGCGTATTCGTCATAATTGCCTGAGATGCTCAGACCTGATATGACAAACTCACGCATAAGTTTGTTTTGTGGATTTAGGTCTAAAACCAGACCAAACCTAGAAGCATCAACGCCAGTAGTGCCAAAGTCAAATTTTAGGTGACCGCCTAATCCGAATAGAGAATTACCAATTAGGTTGGTAGACATATTGCCTACTGCATTTATTCGTGACGTGCATAAATAAACGCCTTTAGGGATTGACAATGCGCGGCGGCTTTCTCCCGCCCACCAGTCAAACGCCGCCTGAATGGCAACCGTATCATCAGTGCTTCCATTCCCTACTGCCCCAAAATCTTTAACGCTAGCTGTATCTTGCAGCTTGGATTCAATAAGACGCGGTACTGCACCGGTGCCGGGATGAGTAAATTTGCTTTTAAAAGGTTGCACCACTCCTGCGGTGTCTTTTGTATAAATTTCCGCGTCTGCTGCATTGATCGCTAATTCGCCAACATCTATGTCACCCGCTACAGGAGGGGTGCCAGCTGTAGTGCTGTGCTTATGGGTAATTTTCAGCGTCATAACAATGCAGTGCCGTTAATCAAGGCTAACCTTCTATTAAGTCTACTTCTTTTGACAGCAATCAGTTCAAAGGCCCCGACGGTTTTGGTTGGTGCGCGTTGTTCATCGATTTGCGACTGAAGCGCCGCTATAACACGGGGCGGTTTGCCGCTAGGCATGTAGTGAGTAAGACTACGATGTCTAGGCAATACCAGCATCAGTGAGACGCTGTTTAAGAGTTTCAATCTCTCCAATTGCATTCTGGAGTGCAGCCGTTAGCAGTGGAACAAGTTTGGATTGGTCGATCCCTTGATAGACGGGGTTGCCGTTTTCATCAACCTCATCCTTTGTGCCAGTGACGCACTCAGGGACGATTGCTTGCGCTTCGTGGGCCAAGAAACCGTCAACTACGGTGTCAGGATCCGCGAGGAAGTTGAAGCGGTGAACTTGGAGCTGGTTGACGCGATCTGCGGCGTCAGTCAGTGGAACAATATTTTCTTTCAGCCGGTAATCAGAAGAAGTTGTAAAGGCGGTAGCAGTCCCATTGGTAGAAATTGACCCGACTTCACCATTGGGGTTCTCAAACCTCATATGTTTTCTTGAACTGGAGCTGCCTGAACTGCTTGCCCAAGCCCCTCTGCTGGAACCTGCTACGGGTACGTGCAGATACGCACCACTTGTATAAGGA
>Ga0181422_1000337_pt1 | contig 15226 bp, 37 predicted proteins | sample 45SPOviralmetaG_FD_130147 | JGI IMG/M metagenome (GOLD analysis project Ga0181422, IMG submission 130147) | Marine viral communities from the oligotrophic San Pedro Time Series (SPOT) site, San Pedro Channel, CA, USA - 45 SPOT_SRF_2013-07-18 | ecosystem: Environmental > Aquatic > Marine > Strait...
GGCGACAATGGTACTTACTGGTGTTATTTCAATCAAATTGAGGACAACTTAACTGAAAAAGAAAAATCAAATGTTGATATAGCAATAGAACAGGAGAACGAATGGTGGAAATAGTAGAAGAAGATAAAGATATCTTTGATGAAAATGATAACAAAATTGGTTATTGGAGAAAACTTGAAGACGGCGCTAATGGCGACAATCTTTATGAAGTTTACTTTGATGACAGAAACGATAAAGGCGATTATCTACAATCACAAGAGTTTGTGTCAAATGATGATGAAGCCGAAGAAACAGCATATGATTATGCAAGGAGTATATAATGAAATATAATGAAGATAAAATAGTAAAAGAAATAAGCGATTACATAAAAGGTACTTATGGTGAACACTATAGTACCACAAAAGACGGTTTTCAGGTGCAAGATATGTTAAGACACTTGAATATTGATAAAGATTTTTGCCAAGCAAATGCCATTAAGTATCTTTGCAGATATGGTAAGAAAGCTGGTCGTAATAGAAAAGACCTTTTAAAGGCTGTTCATTACATTGTATTATTAATGTCAAGTGAGGACAAATAATATGTCAAATGATGTATTAGGTTATTCTTCACACGATTGGCGTAAACATACACATGACGCAGTTGTTGTAGATGATAGAGAATTTGAACAATTGAAAGTAAATAATAGTAGAGTTATATTTACTAATCCAAAGACATTAAAACAAGAGTCTGTTGATGTTTCCAGACTAATTAGGGTATTTGTTAACAATCAAGAAAGTCACAAAAGGAGTGTAAAATGATTGAAGTATTGAACCATATTGATGACCTAAAGAAGATTCGCAATCTAATGAAAACAGATGTGGACATGGCTATGAAACAATGTGAAGAGGCAATTGCTTATCACGAAAACAAGGTCAAAGAGTTTGAGAAGTGGGCTGAAGAAGAGTCTCAAAAAGAATATCCCTTTCCAGGGACCATTCCAGAGGGGGTATCATAGTACACGAAGGCTTCGATTCGTCAATCCTGGCGCATCCTGGCAGCTTTTCTGGCGAGAAAAGTCAACAAAAACACGCTTTTTTAAGGGCTTGCCATTTCCAACGAGTTGTGGTATAGTTAATGTTTAATTGAGAAAGGTAATATATTATGGCGTTTTATTCTAAAGAAAACTTGTACATTGAGTTTCAAGTTGCAACAAACAAAGACAAATCCAAGAAGAAAGAGATATACGATAATCGTATTCAATTCTGTAAAGACCATATAGAGTTGAGAAAAACCAATCCGTCTTATTATGATGGTATTGATATCAATTTTTCTAACCTGTTATCAGCGTGGTCTAGTGATAGTCCTATTGACGCATTTTACAAGACAGGTTTTGGTAAAACATTTGCCGAAGTACAGGCAGAATCAGAATCAGATAAGTTAGAAAAAGCGAGTGTGAACTAATATGGCTATTATCTATACAAACAATTCTAGTGGTGCTATTCGTAGGTTACGAAATAGAAAACCACCAAAAGCATACCTTGAGGCTCTACAGAAGCATATCAAGTATCTTGAAAAAATGGGTTTTAATGTAGATGATAAAGGTCGTATTAAATTGACAAAAGATGGTAGACATGCCATTGATATTGTAAGTAGAATGATTAAAGAAGATGACAATGTTATCAAACAACCTACTAATGCAATACCATTGTCAAATAAAATTGGTGTGGGTGGTACAAAACCCGACAATAGTTGGAAGATTGAGGCGAGTAAAAACTTTACAGTTGCTCCAGCTTACAATAAAGGTCCTTATATGGTTATCGCTAAAGAGGACATAAAAACAGCAGGGAGAAAAGTATGACATTTTTAGAAAAATGTATAGGCGTATTAGCAATATTGGTATTCATATTGATTACTGGTGTCGCTAAAGCGGAAGATAAAACAATTACTCCACAAGAGTTTGTTTCTAATGTAGCTGAAGTACCAGGTAAACTTGTTAAGTTTATTGGTAATGAAGTTGACAAAACTAAAGAGTACCAAGCAAAGAGTTGGGCGGACATGAAAACTAAATGGCCGTTTACAATGCTTAAGGGAAATAAAGATGAATCACAAAATTAGTGCATTTTGCGATAAGATAGACTCTATTAAGAGAATATCAGACGATTTAAGGGTCTTGAAATATCAGACCCCTAAATCAAACGACAGAGATTTAAAAATACAAAATCTTATTGACACTATACAGGCAGATTGTCTATTAGTGGCCAATGACAAAGGCAATTATGAAAAAAATAACTATGGTGATTATTCTGGCATTGTCCATGACAGCGTGCTCATCAATGAAAAAGAATGAAGAAGGCAAATATGAAATCAATCCAATCGGTACTATTATTAGGACTATCATTGGTGTTCCTGACCAATTGCAGCTCCGTTAATAGAAGTCATTTAGGTGCAGGCCTAGGTGGTACTACTTCAACAGCAGTATGTGTAGAGGCAGGTATTTCAAACCCATATGCTGTAGCTAGTTGTGCCGTAGTTGGTGCTTTTGCAGGTGCAGAATTAATGTACAATTCAGATTATGATGTACACAATGCCGTATTTGTAGACCATTTAAATACAAGTGGTTCAGGTTCAAGTTATACAAATTGGTATAATAAGAAAACAGGTAATTCAGGTATTATACATGTGACAAGGTCATATTTACAAGGACCTTTGAAGTGTAAAGAATATGACGCTACACTTGATATAACAAGTAGCTGGCCATTGATTGGTATTGGTGGTGTTAATAGAGAAGTGGTATTTGGTACTGCTTGTCAGTTACCGGATGGGAGATGGATAGAAAAAAGATGAGTAATAGATATAATGATAGAATAGAACAATTAGAGAACGAAGTTAAAGAAATTCAACAGGAGATTGAAATAACTAATAAGCAATCCACCATTGACAAATTAGAAGAAGACATATATAATACAGAGCAAAGTATTAAAGAATTGAAAAAATATGTTTGACCCGAGATTTAACATGAAAAGATATTTGACATGGACATTTATACTGATAATCTTTATGATTATTTCAGGCATAGCAGTTGCAGGCGAAAAAGTATTACATAGTAAAATTAAAACTATATCACCAGACAAAGTTGACGGCCAATATTGTTTTGTTAAAGTAGAGATAATACAAGAAGGCGATACAATTACAAAAAGAGAAATTTTAGAGTGTGCTGACGGTAGAAAAGCGCCAGATAGTCCAGGTTATTGGGACTTATTTGCTCAGTTTTACTACCATGATGTCAATACACCTGAATACTGCCGATATTATAGTCGGAAAGGGCATGCTTTTAAAACACCAGGAAAAGTATGTTTAGATGAAAATGGTGAATGGGAGGTGAGATAATGATTAGAAATTTAATCATAGTCGCTCTTGTTTTAGTTATAGCTTATGATGTATCTAGTGACCAAGCAATTGGTTATGTACAATCCACGCTTGCCTTTTTACAAGAGTTAGTATATAATGTAAGGGAAAGTAAAATATGATGAAAAATAAAGTGATGAAAATTGGTATGATTATGGCTATTGCAGGCTTGAGTGCTTGTTCTAGTATGAATAGTACCTACAAAATTAAATCAGAGAAAGGTAATGTTGTTGACAAAGTACCGGCGTGGTACATGGCTGATATCAACGAGTCAAAAGCTTGTGACCTAAAATGGTTGAAGAAATCAGACAATGATAAACAATGTATCTTTGGTGTTGCAACAGCAGTATCGCCTGATTTACAGTTGTCAATAGAGAAAGCTAAAATGATGGCTAAATCTGAATTGGCAGATATTATCAAGGGTGAAATGAATAAAGAATCAAAACAATTCATTAAAGAACTTGGTAAAACAGAAACTAAAACCGTGGTAACAGAGGTTGAAAGTATTATTGTTAATACTATTACAAATACACCTGTTAGAGGCTACGAAATCTTTGCTCAAGATGTAACATTAACTAAAAATGGTTATTATAGAACATGGATTGGTATGAGATTGCCTCTTGGCGAGTACAATAAGATGTTTAATTACACTATTGAACAAGCCGTTGACGCTTATAACTTAAATGGTGAGAGTCAAAAAGCATGGGATAACTTAAAGAAGAAGAAAGATGACAATAACAGTTTATAGTAAAAACAATTGTGTCTTTTGTAGCAAGGCCAAAGCATTGCTTAAAAATCTTGGCCTTGAATACGAAGAGAAAACTTTAGAGAAAGACTTTGGTTCTGACCCTAGTAAACTTATTGAAGATATCGGTAAGAATGTTAGAACTATGCCTCAAATCAAAATAGATGGCGAGTTAATTGGTGGTTATAATCAGTTAGTAGAACATTTTGCTGACCAAAAAAAAGTAAATTTTAAGGGAGAGTTAATTGGTGAATGATAAAGATAATATTATACTATTTCCAACCAACAGGATTAAAGACAAACAAAGAGTCTCACATCCAGTTGACCCAAAGGAGCATAGTCGCTTAGTTGAGGAACAAACTAAAGAGTTTGTTGAAGGAAATGTTGATGATATTGCATATCAATTATTAGATAAATTTGTAAATATGGGAATAAGAACTAATACAATGACCTTTACAGCTGACCTTGCTCTAGTTATAGACGCAATCAGAGGTCTAGTTTATAGAGACTTTAATAAGAAGCACCCAGCACAACAATTAACAGACACAATGGTAACTTTAAATACAAGAGGTAATAATAAATCTGCTAGATTAGATTATTCAAAAGTGTTAGATATAAAACACAAACCTCATAAACCATTGTCAAAAGATGTAGAGGACGAAGTTAGAGATTTATCAGATATGGCTGATATACATTTTACACCTGACTTTGACCCGGAAGATAAATGAATTCGCTAGTCAAACTATTACAATACGCTTTGCCTAGCAATAGTGGGAGCACTTTAAACTTAAAACAAGAAAGGAGTTTAAACAATTATGTTTAAATTTTTATTTAACACAAAAGGAGATGAAGATATGGCTAGAGCTAAAACTTCTAAAACGACAAAGGTAAGAAACCTTTTCGCAACAGGTAAAGATGTTTCTTGGAAAACATTAAGAAACACATTTGACCTTAAATCACCAGCTGCAATGGTTGGTAAATTAAGAAACGAAGGCATGATGATTTATGAAAATAGGTCAGCTGCTGGTGTTTCATACAGAGTTGGTACACCATCAAAAGCAATTTTGATTAACGGTATGAACGCTGTATTTGGTAAGCAAGTAGCTTACTCAGCATAATTTAAAAATCAGGAGACAGGGGCCCTTAAAGCCCCTGTTTTCATTTTAGGTTAACCAAAGGTTTTTATGACAGATAGTGAAGAAAAACAAAGAGCGCTTGACGCTACAATGGAAAACGAACATCAACCACCAAGTCCGATGGTACAGATTCCATTAAAAGAATACGACAAATTAAAAGAACAAAGAAATTATATTACAGACCCTAGTTTGATTGCTATTATAGATAAAATGGAAGAATTGACTAGAGCTTTAAGAAGACATATAGTCAGAAAGTTTTAATGCAAGGTTTATTTTTTATAGGCATACCAATATCAATAGTAGTATTATGGTTTTTACTAACAAATTTAGATAGTAACCATAGAGACGAGAATGATAAAGGACCACCAGATGACAATTGCTAAACAAGATAGAGTTGTAAGAACATTGGCAGAAGCAAATAAAGATAAAAAAATGACTCGAAAGGTAGATACCTACGAGTATGAATCATTAGAAACATGTATAAAATCAGACCAAGTACCAGCAGCCGAGATTGCAGAGATTTTTACTGATAAATCATATTACGAGTGGTACAAAAAAAGAAATTTTACATGAAAAATTTTATAGACCCTAAAAATCCAAATACAGTAGGTAAAAGTGCATGGAATTTAGGCAATCATGTACTGATAACAATGTTTGTTATGGCATTGGTATTTGTGGTCTATGTGTCGTATAAATAGATATAACTGAATTGAAGGAGAAATTATGGCTGAAATAACAAGAAATCCAAATTTAATGAATCCGGCAATGATGAAACAATCACAAAATACAGCAGGTATTGGTGAGAATGTTCAACTCATGTCAGAGATTCTAAAAAAAATCAACAACGCAAAAGACAAACCTAAAAAGATTGCAATTCTCAAAGAGAACGCAAGTGCTCCACTTAAACAAGTATTAAAAGGTGCATTTGACCCAGCAATCGTATGGGACTTACCAGTAGGCGACCCACCATTTATGAAGAATGAGGCACCAATTGGTACTGAACATGGTTTATTGAGAAATGAAGCAAAGAGACTTTGGCATTTTGTCAAAGGTGCAGACGCAGCTACAACTAAAACTCAAAAAGAAACTATGTTTATACAGATGTTAGAGGGTTTACACCAAGATGAGGCTCAAATACTATTAGGAATGAAGAATAAATCATTGAATAAGATGTATAAAGGTCTTACCGAATCTGTAGTTAAAGAGGCTTTTGGTTGGAATGACAAATTTGCACGACCGGAGTAACTGGTCATAGGTGTCGCAGCCTAAAAAGCAAGTAAAATCAACAAAAAAAACATCAAAAAAGCGTAAAAAACGCTTGACTCTAGGCGACTTTTAGTGTATTATATACCAATAAATATTAAGAAAGGATATATTATGAAAAAGTTTGTTCTAACAGTTATTATAGCCAACGCCATTTTATGGTTTGGTTTAACTGGTCTAACGAAAGTTGCAAACGCAGACGAGTATAACAAAGCTGTTGTCGCTCATGTTATTAAAGAGAACATTAGTGGTAATGGTGTTGACATGTCAGTATTAGAGGCAGAAATGGCTAAATTGGCATATCAATTTTCTTTGGAGATGACGAGTGTTTTAGAGAAATACTTGCCGTCTATTTTAGAAAGTATAGCTCAAGAGTTGAGAATGAAAGCAGATGAGAAATACAAAGAGGAAATAAGTGGCTAAAAAAAGACTAAAATCAGATGTACTTCCCGGCATACCGTTTGAGTTTGATTTCTATATGGTGTATTGGGAGGATATTCAAAGTGATTCAGGTTGGCGAACTCTGAAAGAAATTCAGAAAAGTAAACCTGCTATATGTGTATCAACTGGTTGGTTGGTAAAAGAAACCAAAGATGTACATGTATTAATGAGTGATTATAATTATGATGAACATAACGAGTTGAGTGATGGTGGTAATACTACCGTGATACCAACTAAAAATGTAATCAATAAATTTTTAATCAAAGGACTATAACACAAAAGAGAGGAAGACTATATTATGGCACAAGCGAGAAAATCAAAAGAACTAGACCACTATCTAAAAAATGTGATTAGTGGCGTCCCCAAAAAGCTAGATTACTTTATGAATGGTAATGATACGAAGATGACTTACTATACTGGTAATTGGGCAACAGATGTAATGAATAACTTTACAGAAAAACAATCTGAAAAGATATTTAAGAACATGTCAAAGTACATGGACAATCCAAGTTTAACTTTCTTCCAAAAGAAGAATAAAAACATAGAGATTGGTACTTGGTCAGAATACGGCGAGAACGAGCCTGAATCTATATCAAGTTATGATTACATCATTTTAAAGAGGGCGTAAAATGTTAGCAAAAATCAAAACAATACTCCAAACATTAATGGCTGTAACGGTCATTTTGTTTTTTGGTGGTGTGTGGTATCATGTATCAGCAGAAAAGGAAGAAACACAAGCAATCTTACTTGAAAAAGAAGTAGAGGAAGTTGTTCAAACTTTAGAAAAAATTAATATTCACAAGAGACCAAATTTTGAGAGAGAAAACAATCAAACATTTATTAATAGTGTAGGTGCTTGTGTAAATTATATTTACAATACTACAACAGATGTAATACCTGTAAACTTTGAAGTATTATTGGCTCAGGCTGCTTTAGAGAGTGGTTGGGGTAATAGTAGATTTGCATTAGAGGGTAAAAACTTATTTGGTATTCGTACATACGATTTAAGAGAGCCTCATATGTTACCGTCAAACAATCCTAAAAAATGGGGTGTAAGAGTTTACCAACATGAATGTGATAGTGTACAACATTATATTGATATACTAAATAGTGGTGGTGCTTATGATAAGTACAGAGAATTAAGAGACAATGGTGTAGAAGATTCTTTAAAGTATGTAGAGACACTTGGTGCATATGCTTCAGATAAAAATTACTTTCCAAAAGTGAAAAGTATTATTAAGAAGTTAAGAACAGAATACGATATACCTCAATTAAATTAGGACTTATATGTTGACAATTATAATAACATTTTTAAGTGCAATATCTATATCAGTTATAGCCGCTGGTTATTCTATTATAGGTTTGTCCACTTTATTTGCAGGAGCAGTAATACCCATTATCGCTATGGGTAGTGCATTAGAGGTTGGTAAATTAGTTGCCGCCTCTTGGTTGTATAATAACTGGCGCAATAAACTTGTACCAAGAGCCATAAAGGCATACTTAACATTTGCAGTTATAGTATTAATCTTTATCACATCAATGGGTATCTTTGGTTTTCTATCAAAGGCACACCTTGACCAAGTGCAACCAACATCATCTAATAATATTAAAATAGAATTACTTAATACACAAATTGACCAACAAGAAAAAATTATAGAAAGGTCAAATAAAACACTTACTCTATTAGACAAGGCATTAGAAAAATATGTTGATATGGAGTATGTAACTAGAGGTTTAAAAGAAAGAGCAAAACAAAAACCAGAAAGAGACGCATTGACACTTGCTATAAACAATGCAAGTGATGTAATTGCAAAATTAACTACAGAAAAGGCTACTCTTAAATTAGAACAAGATAAGATTGAGGCCGAAGTAGGACCAATTAAATATATTGCAGAATTAATATATGGTGACGAGGCAAAGGACCATTTTGACAAAGCTGTTAGGTGGGTAATAATAGTATTAATCTTTGTATTTGACCCATTGGCTGTATTGTTATTGATAGCGGCCAACATATCATTAAGGAGTAGAAAAGTTGCCAAAGAAGAAAACGAAACCAAAATCCAAAAAGATTACCAAAAAGAAGCTACTAACGCAAAAGCTAGAGCGAAAAGAGTCAGAGATAACAACAAAGTTTATAAAGACTTTTTTAAAAAATTAGGTAGTAGAGACCTAAAAAATAGAGATTATGAAGCATTTTTTAGAAATATGGGTGCAGAGGAAATGAAGAAACTAGGTTTGGATCCAGACGAGATTAGACTTAAATTAGACCAGATAATGGAGTGGAATGAACTTCCTACGCAGAAATCAACACCAAATAAGCGATATTTGGAGGTTGACAAAAGTAAATAAATGGTATATAATGTAGTTATGATTAGTGAGAAATTAAAAGATAGACGAATCAAAAATGCTGAAACAGCATGTAGAGATTCAAGAACAGATTGGGCTAAGGATTACTGGTACAATGTGTTCTCTAAATTATGTAAGATGTATGGCCGTGAAGATTATTTTAGAAAGGCGATTAATTAATGAATGTATTTTATGTAGATAAACATCCAGTAAGAGCTGCTGAACAAATGTGTGATAAACACATTGTTAAAATGATTTTAGAATCGGCACAACTTCTATCAACATGTCATAGAGTTATGGACGGTACAGAATATTACGACAAGACTAAAAATGGTCGTAAGATTAAAAGGTGGAAACACCCTAATTCTAATTTAGAACCATTACTATACAAAGCTGGTTGGGTAAAACACCCTAGTACAATATGGTTGTTTGAGTCAGCATACAATTACATGTGGTTATACAAACATATGATGGCTCTTAATGAAGAATACAAGAAGAGATACAATCATACAAAAAATCATTTGACTATTGACAAACTAGGTGATGTACTTAAACATCCACCAAAGAATGCTCTGTACAATAAGATTGCTACAGACCCAAAACCTGCTATGCCTGAACATTGTAAGATACCAGGTGACGCAGTTGAAAGTTATAGAAAGTATTACATCATAGAGAAAAGAAGATTTGCTACATGGAAATCTCCTGCTAAAGTACCATTATGGTATTCTAATGGTGTTGAACAGTATCTTAATTCTGCTGACATATAGGTGAATAATGAATTTTACATCATTAAATAACGGCGTAGCTGTACAAATTGATAACTTTGATATTAGAGACATTAATCAGCAATCTGCTGAAGTTATTAAAAATGTACTTAAAGACGCTACAGTTGTTGTCTTAAAAAAACAAGATAGAACTCCTGCCACATATACTAATTTTATAAGTCATATTGGTCGTATTGCAAATTGGAATCAATTTAACTTTGACCCTATTACAGGTGAAGAGAAATACAAACCAACAGATGAAGATGGTTTTATAGAACCTAATAATTGGCCTAATCCAAACACATATCCTGTACAGAGAGTAGCACATAAAAGAATTAATGGCAAGAGAACAGGTATATTCGGAAGTGGTATTTTAGATTGGCATGCCAACTTAAACGGACCTACTAGAGCAGATGGTGTCGCATTGCAAGGTTGGACTCATTGTGAGGGTACATCTACAACATGGTTAAACACCACAAAAGTTTATGAAGATATGCCACAAGATTTAAAAGATAGATGTAATAATGTATATGCAGAATATGAATATTCGCCTGAAGTATGGGCTAAAGGTTTACCTGATAATCAACTGAATAAAATGATGACTAATAAAAGTAAATATAAAATGTGGTTGATACAAAAAAATATTATAGGTAAAACTGGTATATATTTTTACACAAATAACAGATGTAAAATAATTACAAATGATGATAAATTATACAACGATTTATATGATTTTATGTTTCAGGATAAATACATGTATCAACATATGTATGAAATAGGTGATATAGTATTGAGTGACCAGATTTTAAGTTTACATAAAAGAGACCAAAACGACCTTTCTATTTTAGCAGAAAGAGTATTACATAGAATTACTTTCAGAATTAGTAACACAGGCAAACCTACATGGTGCCAAACTTACAACAATTTTGATGTGATAAATAACAATGAACTAGGAGAAACTAAACATGCGTGAACAAATGATTGAAGCATTAAAAAAGCATGCTGAAGGCCATATTGAAAAACACAAAGTAAATGTTGAAGTGTTGTTAGAGAAAACTGCTGGTATAGCAGAGCATCCTGATACACTTGAAACTATTGAAAAAGAGTTAAAAATTATTGCCGAGTATGATGATGAATTAGAAATGCTTAATAAGTATTTTACAAAAAAAGACCCATTTAAAAGCTAATGCCAATATACACCTTTGAAAACACCAAGACCAAAAAGGTCTATGACGAAATGATGTCTATTGCAGAAAAGGAAACTTTTCTAAAGAAGAATAAACACATTAAACAGATGTTGACAACTATAAATATATCTAGTGGTGTTAGAGGTATGGGTAATATGAAAAATGACGGTGGTTGGAAAGATAATCTGTCAAGAATTGCAGACGCTCATCCAACTAGTGCATTAGCAGACCAACATAGAAAAAAGTCTATTAAAGAAGTTAGAACTCAACAAGTTATTTCTAAACACCGAAAGAGACAACAAGGTAAAAAGTAATGGCAAAAGATATACCAGATTATTTACGAGAGTATGACCTAGACCAAGATTGGGGTTTTACACCTGTCAGTAAGGCACCTGAATCTACACCAAGTGTAGATACTTCGGTAATTGAAACTAATAATGTTGAATTAGCAAAAGTCAAATCAGATGTTGGTGATATTAAGTCAATGATGAATGAGATTATGCAAATAGTGGCAGAAAAAGACAAAGTAACTGAAACACTAGAGAGTGAAGATGTTACAAAAAGATTTAAAGAGGCAGAGAAATTAATACTTCCTTTCTTATACAATCTTATGAAGAGTGACGAACCTTATATCCATTGGCCTAATAGAACACCGATTATTAAGGCACAGATTGAGAAATTTTTACAAATAACAAGAGGTAAATAAATGCAAGCAAATTATGATAAGTGCTTAGAAACAATATTACACCATGAGGGTGGTTATGTAAATCATCCAAAGGATCCAGGCGGAGAAACAAATCTTGGTGTAACTAAAAGAGTATATGTAGAACATGGTGGCCAAAAAAATATGAAAGACTTAACAGTTGAAGATGTGGCACCAATTTACAAAAAAGGTTATTGGGACAAAATGAAAGGTGATGAACTACCAAATGGTTTAGACCTTTGCGTTTTTGATTTTGGCGTTAATGCAGGACCAGGTCGTAGTGCAAAATATCTACAGACAATGATTGGTACTGTTGCAGACGGTGGTATCGGTCCTAATACATTAGCTAAATTAAGAGAATATGTTGAAGAAACAGGTTTAGCAAAAGCAATTGACAACTTCCAAGAAGCAAGACAAGAGTATTACGAGAAATTAAGTACCTTTGACACTTTTGGTAAAGGTTGGACAAGACGAGTTGACGAGACTACTCAATTAGCTAAGATGATGATTAGCTGAGAAGCGGAACCGTTTAAGTCGGGTAGAGATTATTTGAATGATTTATATGCCAAAAAAGGCATTTAAGGCTTGCCAATACGACTCTATTAGTATATAATGATGGATACAAAATGAAAAAGGAACTGATATGACAACAAAGAACTTTGTACAACTAGATGAGAGTAAGTTTCCTACAACCAAAGGTAAGAATATTGATGGTTTTAGATTCTATGCTGTTGATGACCAACACTTTCCAAGTATTACAACCGTATTAGGTGCTATTCCAAAACCAGGTCTTGTCGCATGGCGTAAGAATGTTGGTGAAGAAGCAGCTAAATGGGAAATGAATAGAGCAGCTCGTAGAGGCTCTGCTACTCATACACTTGTAGAACAATTTTTAAAAGGTGAAACACCATCAATTCGTGATGTGTTGCCTTTAGGTATGTTTAGATTACTAAAACCTTACCTAGAACAAATAGACAATATACATGCATTAGAAAAAATAATGTATAGTAAGAAATTGACCGTTGCAGGTCAAGTTGATTGTATTGCAGAATACAATGGTAAATTGTCCGTTATTGACTTTAAGACAGCCAATAAAGAAAGAGTAGATAGTTGGAATGAAAACTATTATATTCAATGTACTGCTTATGCGATTATGTACGAAGAACTTTTTGGTACACCAATTGAGCAAATTGTTATTCTCCAAGCCGGCGAAGATGGCTCTGCTAAGGCATTCGTAAAAAACAAAGCTGATTACGAAGAAAAACTTGGCAAGGCAATTGAAGGTTTTTATAAATATTATGAAGAGAAGACAAAAGGCATAGCAAAGTCATAATGGTCTCTAAAAGGAGCAACCATGTTAAAAACATTAAAAGAAAACATGTTGTTGGCCTTTTTGCTAAGTTTTATTCTATTCACTAGTATAGCGACAGCAGACCATAAGCCAACAACAGAATACGAGGGACTAGAATGGTCTCAACTACCAGTTATTTGTGGAACTACAGACGCAGTAAACGAATATCTAACACATAACGAATTTATATTAGAGAGTTTATCAGTAGGAAAAGAAAACGCTCAAGAGTGGGGGCAACCAGTTTATATGGTATCTTACTTTGTAAATAAAGATGGCTCTCAAGCAATGTCCGTTATTACAGCACCATCAGGTTTGGAAAGTTGTATGTTGTATAGGTCTTTTGATTTAATGCTACCTGGCACACAATTATAGAATTAGTCGTTGACGACAATTATAGTAGATACGCTGGACGAGGGTGCGATTCCCTCCAGCTCCACCATAACTACATGAAGAGATTAACACAGACAATTTTCATGTAGTTTTGATGGGGCTGATACAGGATTCGACAGGTATTGAGGAAATTGTAAGAGATTAATAGGTGGCAACCTTTCATGCTAATTAAACGCAAACGATAATAACTTTGCATTAGCAGCTTAATAACTGCTTAGGGTTTTGTGGATTGTACCTCGTAACAGAATCAATCCACGCTTTACATTTTTAACAACAAGTGATATATTAATAATATGAATAGCAAAGAATTTAGTTTAATAATAGAGGGTGTTGTTAAAGACAAAAAACCAATCACCTACATGGACGCCATATTATGGTATTGTGAAGAAAATACTATAGAGGTCGAATCAGTAGGCAGATTGATTTCAAAAGCCCTAAAAGAAAAAATCCAAGTTGAAGCCTCAAAGGCTAACCTTATAAAAATACCAGAGCAAGGGACATTACCAATATAATGAATATACAATTAATAGATAAAATGGGAAGTGATTTGTCAGTTGTAAATGCAGCTCGTGTTTCTTTTGCAAAGAAGAAAGATGTTATTGACAAAGGTGATGAAAAGTTAATTAAGTACCTTGCAGACCATGACCATTGGTCGCCATTTGGTCACACTACCTTACAATTTCTAATTAAAGCACCTGTGTTTGTTGCAAGACAACTTGTAAAACATCAAGTAGGTTTAGTATGGAATGAAGTCAGTAGAAGATATGTAGATAATGACCCCGAGTTTTACATGCCATTTATATGGCGTGGTAAACCAGTTAATAAAAAACAAGGCTCTAGTAGTAAAGAAATAGAATTTGATATTTCAGAGGTGTTAGATAAATGCAAAGGGACTTATAACTATATGTTAGAAGAAGGCATTGCTCCTGAAATGGCAAGAATGATACTGCCTCAAAATATGATGACAGAGTGGTATTGGACTGGTTCTTTAATGGCATTTGCTCGTGTATGCAATTTAAGAAACAAAGAAGATTCACAAGAAGAAACAAGAATGATAACTCAACAAATGGCTAGACATTTATTAGACCATTTTCCTATAAGTGCGAAAGAATTATTAGATGAAAAAATATAAAAATACAATAGATGATTTTTTTAAATGGGTCAAGGGTACAGAGTTAGTAGAATTAACTACCATTGATACGAATGAAGACCCGGTCAGACCTGAATTAGATTTGTCATTTAGAATTACACATGGTAGAAAAATATTTGGTTTAAAATATAATAATGAAATTGAAGCAATTGTTTGTGTTGCAATGTGTCCTGAAGTACCATTTACTGTAAGAGAAATGGATTATATGTCAAGAGCTGCATATCCTTATGTAGAATTTAAAGATAAAGAATCACTAACAGTTGATATAATTAATAAGCATACTCCTAAAGGCGAGATTGCAGTTGCTTATACTGTATGGTCAAGAAAAAGAGGTGCAGGTAGAGAGATAATACAAAAATTAGGTGA
>Ga0181422_1000338_pt1 | contig 15182 bp, 14 predicted proteins | sample 45SPOviralmetaG_FD_130147 | JGI IMG/M metagenome (GOLD analysis project Ga0181422, IMG submission 130147) | Marine viral communities from the oligotrophic San Pedro Time Series (SPOT) site, San Pedro Channel, CA, USA - 45 SPOT_SRF_2013-07-18 | ecosystem: Environmental > Aquatic > Marine > Strait...
CACCTGACGCATCTGCTGAAGGCTTTATCGCCTATGACTCCCTTGATGAAGCTACGGTACTTGGCTGGGTTCAAGAACAAGTAGATCAAGATGCTATTGAAGCAAGCTTGACAGCTAACATTGGAGAACAAAAAGCACCTGTAACATCAACTGGTACACCTTGGTAGTTGACAACCTACTAAAAACGTGCTATAATCTTTTAAGGAGTTTACATGGATATTATAATAGATATATTTAATTGGTTAACAGGTACTATTGCTTTAGCTTCTGCTATTACAGCTTTAACGCCTACTCCTAAAGATGATGAACTAGTTTCTAAAGCTTATAAGTACTTAGAGTATTTAGCATTAGTTATTGGTAAAGCAAAGCAGTAGGTGAAAATACTTATGGCAGCAAAAACTGAGATGGAGTTAGCTCTAGAGGCTTTAGATAAAATTGCTCAACATGAAAAAGAATGTGGGGAGCGTTGGGGTGAAGCTACGGCTGAACTAAGACAGTTAAAAGAGTTAGCTATGTCTCATGCTGCTAGGTGGGAAAGGCTTTCATGGCTTGTTGTCACAGTAGTTATTACTGGCTCAGTTTCTGTTATTGCAGCACACTTAGGATAAAACATGAGTAATAAAAGAAAAAATAGAAACAATAAAAAAGTCTTACAGGCACTTCGACAGAAGAGGGCTGATGGTGGGCGTTTAAAGATGGGATGGGGTGGTGCTGGAAAAAATAAAAAGGAAAAAGAAGAAGAAGAAAGAAAAAAACAAGAAGCACAAGAAGAACAAAAAAAGAAAGAAGAGGCAGCTAAGGCAGCAGCGGCAGCTAAGGCAGCAGCGCCTCCTACAGAAAAAGAACAAAGACTAGCTGCTACTGCTGAACGTACAGAACAAATAGCTTCTGGTGATCCTGATGCAGTACAGCCTCCTAAAGCTGATGTAGCCAAGACAGGTGTAGATGCTGCTGGTAATCCTATAGCTAATTTAACTACTCCAGATACTGATGTTGAGTCAATAATTGATCGTACAGCAACAACTAAACCTACTGATGTAGCGGCTGATACCTTCGATGCTGAAACAGTAACTAGTACTGCTCAAGGAACTACCCCTACTGATTTTGATGCTTCTACTTATACTTCTGCTGGAGTAGGAATACTGGGTGCTACAACTGCTGCAACAGGTTCAGTAACTAAAGAAGCAGAAGCAACTGATGCAACCATGACTGCCTCTGCTGAAGCTGCTGAAAGAGATACTGCACAAGAAACAGCAGCAATGGCAGATGATCAAGACTTTGATATTTCTGACGGTGCTTATGTAAATAAAGTAACAGGAGAAATTACAACTGTAGCTCCTACAACTGAAGCAGAAGCTAAACAACGTGAAGCTATTACAGGTCAGCCAGCAGAAGATGGAAATGCTGCACAGATCATAGGCACTGTAGGTTACGAAGCTGCACAAAGACGTACAGTAAAAGGCGAAGCAGCTAAAGGTGCAGCAGCCTCTATGATTGCAGAGGTTGGCGACTTACCACCTACTATTACAGCAGCTATTGTAGAAGATCCTGCAACTGTAGAAGCACAGATTGATGATCAACCTGTAGAAGTACGTGCAGCTATTGCAGCATTGCCTACAGAGGCTCTTGTCTCATCTCAAATGGAAACACTATTAGGTGGTATGGAGGATGGTAAGACTCCTGCATGGGCTAGACCAGCAGTAGCAGCTATTGAACAGAAGCTTGCTCAGAGGGGCCTCTCAGCCTCTACAGTGGGCCGTGACGCACTGTTTAATGCAATCATACAGAGTGCCTTACCCATCGCTCAGAGCAACGCACAGGCCCTACAGCAACGTGCTGCACAGAACTTAAGTAATGAGCAACAGGCTAATCTTGCACAGTCTACACAAGACATGCAGCGGCGTATGGCTAACTTATCTAACAGGCAGACAGCAGCTTCACAGACTGCTGCAAATGCACAGCAGATGGCTAACCTTCAAAGTCAGTTCAGTCAACAGGCTGTACTTACTACTGCACAGCAGCAACAGCAGACACGTACTCAGAATCTTCAGAATCAACAACAAGCTGCTGTACTGAATGCACAGATGCAACAGGCTACTAACGCTCAGAACTTAGGTAACGAGCAGCAGATGGAGCTTGCTAATCTTCAAATAGAAGATGCTACTCAGCGTGAAAATATGACTGCTCAGAATCAGGAGCGTCTTGCAGAGATGCAAGTAGCTGCTGACTTCCTTGCAAAGAATGCTGGTTTTAGACAACAGATGGAACTAGCTAATTTAAGTAATGATCAGCAGATGAAGCTTGCAAATCTCTCTGCTTTGAATCAAGCAAGCGCACAAAATCTTTCAGCAGAGCAACAGACGGAGTTAGCTAATCTTAACAGCCGTATGCAGACTAATTTGTTACAGGGTAAGTTAGCTCAAGAGATGGGTATAGCCCAATTAAATGTAGACCAGCAACGTGCCATACAAAATGCAGCTATGGTTGCTAACGTAGACTTGACTAAATTTAATGCTTCACAACAAGTAGAACTAGCAAACAGTAAGTTCATGCAGTCTATGACGATGGCAGACTTCAATGCTAATCAACAGGCAGCTATGCAAAATGCTACTGCACAGGCAGCTATGGACATGCAGAACGCTGATGCACGTACTAAGGTATCTATTCAGAATGCTCAGAACTTCTTAGCTATGGACATGGCTAATCTTAGTAATCAACAACAGGCTAATGTTCTTGATCAGCAGTTAAAGCATCAACGTCTTCTTTCAGACCAAGCAGCTACTAATGCAGCCAGACAGTTCAATGCTGCATCAGAAAATCAAGTAAATCAGTTTCAAGCAAATCTTGCTGCCAACATGAGTCAGTTTAACGCTAGTCAGACTAACGCTATGTCACAGTTTAACGCTTCAGAAACTAATAGAGTAGCAGCCATAAATGCAGGCAATCAATTAGAAGCTGATAAAATGAATGCAGATATTGCAGCTAAGATAAATACCTTTGATGCAGAGCTACAGTTTAGGACTGAGCAATGGAATGCTGCTAATGCACAAGCTGTAGAGCAGTCTAATATTGAATGGCGTAGAAAGTCTAACACGATTAATACAGCAGCACAGAATGCCGCCAATCAACAGAATGCACAGTTTGCTTTTAATATGAGTACGCAGGCTAATGCACAGCTTTGGCAAGAGCTTAGAGATCAGGCAACCTTTGATTTTCAAGCAGGTCAAGCAGACATAGATCGTAAAGTAAACATTATTAATGCTGCACTAGGTAATGAGCAACTGTTAACAAAAAGTAGCTTAGTAAATGAGAAGAACAAAATATTCAGACTGCTTGACAGCATAACTTAGGAGTAACTATGGGATTTTTTAGTAAAGTCTGGAAGGGTGTAAAGAAGACCTTCAAAAAGATTGGCAAGGGTATTAAGAAAGCCTTCAAATCTTTTGGTAAGTTCATGGGCAAGATTGGTATCTTGGGTACTATTGCGCTCACTCTTTTAACAGGCGGCTTAGGCATAGGAGGGATGTTTGGCGCTTTTGGCGCTAAGTTAGGTGCTTTAGGAACTCAGTTAGGCGGTGTTGCAGGAGGTGTCCTCAAAGGTGCTTCTTGGACTATTGGTAAGGCTGCACAGTTTGGTAGTGCGGTCAAGAGTGGCTTCTCCACACTGACTAAGGGAGTTACTGAATTCTTTGGACAGACTGCTAAGTATGTCGGCAACAAACTAAACATTACAAACATTCAAGGCGCACCTACTAGTTTCTTAGGTGAAGGCGGTGTTTGGAGCAATACTTCTGAAGCAGTATCTAAGCAGTTTGAAACTTTTAGAGGTGATGTAGGTGATTTGTTTACTAAGACTTCGCCTACTCTAGAGGCTGGTAAAGCTGGTTTATCTTTTAAGGATTATCAAGAATACATGAGTAAACCTCAAACTTTGTCTGAATTCAAAGAAGCTAAAGGACTCACACCTGAACTAGATTTTCAACAAAGCCCTTTAACTGAGCCTATACCGTCTACAGAAAGTCTTTTAGACTTGCCCCAGCAATCAACCCTATCAGGGCCGATGAATCCTGTAATTGATCCTTCTGAAGAACCACAAACATACATTCAAGGTGCCAAGGATATTGCCACAGAAGCTCCCGGAGCCGCCGTAAAGGGTGCAGCTACTCAAGCATTAACAAGCCTTATAATGCCTCCTGATGATTATTCTTCTGCACCTAGTTTTGGAAGTTATACACCACAGTTTGCATCACAGGACTATGGCGCTGTTCAACAAGGTCTTAGTCGTATGGAAGATCCTTTATGGAGTCAACAGTTATACGAATATGATGCTTTAGGCCAACAAAGTGGTGGCTATGGTGCCTATCAAACTTATGGTCAGAAGCTTGCAAGCTTTGGAGGTACGACATATGGCTGAAGTACAATATGATAATGATGAGATTGATCAGGTTTATAGGGAGAAGGCAGGACAGCTAGATCGTCCTCTTCCGGGTGAGTCTCTTACTAATGATCCTGAAAATCCGATGCCTTTTGAAAGAGCGCCAGAGTACACAGATCTTACAACAGCACTTGAGTATTACTTTGCAACCTTCACAGAAGAAGGAACTTATGATCAACTTCTAGAGACTATAGCAGGTGGTACACCAATCATGGATCTTGTACAGATTATACTGTATCAAGGATTTCAAGAAGGTTTGTTTAATCCTGACTTGATGATGATTCTTGCAGAGCCTTTGGCTTATATGTTGGCATCTTTCTGTGAACAAGAAAATATTGAGTTTGTTATACAAGACGATGATGAAGAAGACATGGAAGAAGAACAGCAGAGCCTGCCTATGATGAAACAAGCATTAGGTCAAATAAAAGAAGTTAAACCTGAAGCAGTACCTGAACAAGTACAGTCGCTGCTGTCAGCTAGAGGAGATCAGTAATGGCTACACTTGGTGAAGGGTATCGTGCATTAGGTGCAGGTATGGAAAGCTCTTATCGAAGCCGCGCAAAAGAATTAAGAGATCTTCAACGTCAGCAGCTTCTAATGGCTGCTTTGACTCCTGTTGCTCAAGGTGTAGGTCAGTTTGCGACTGATCTTATTTCAGCACCTTTTAAAGATCCAGCAAAAAGATTCATGACTACTGACTATGGGCAGCAGATTAAAAGAGCTAAAAAGCTTAGAAGAGCATCACAAGCTGAACTAGCAGCAGAAGCTAAACGTATTTCTGATTCTGGTATGGGAGTGATGGCTCTTTACACACAGGAAGCTGGAGAAAACATAGATAGAGGATATGCTCAACAACTGGGAGAAGACGAATATAATAATAACAAAGAATTTTATGCTACTTCTAGAGAGGCATCCGCAAGAGCGAATGCTGAAAAGCGTTACAAGGCCTTTCAGGACGCATCAAAGAGTTTAAGTCAAACGTACACAGATGAGGACTACGCAGACGCTCTTGCTAAGTACGGCTCTGAGTCACCTAATGCTGCGGTTTCTTTGTGGCGTGGGACTAAAAGACTTTTGGGTGTAGGCAAAACAAATGAAGAATTAAGAAAAGAAGCATTCAACAATATTGTAGACACTATGGATTTAGGAACTTTTGTAGATCCTAAAAGCCCAGAACTTATTGAGTTAAGAAAACAAATTGAAACTGGGATGAGGCCATTTAATCCTCAACAAATTGCAGAGCAACTTAAAAAGTCTAATAAAGAAAATTCTGCTTTTCAAGCAGGGGTAGATTCTTTAGCGCAAGCTGTTAAAGATAGTGCGTTTTATAGAAAGCAATTACCTGAAGAGTTCGATGACATTTTAGCAAAGAATGGTGGTAGCATTAAACTATCTGTAGCTGAGATGCGGCAAAAATTAAATAGTAACGCGAAGCTTCTTGATCCTAGCTTGGATAGACATCAAAAACTATTCACAGGTAAATACATGGGTGATGGTACTATTTCTGGGGATGCTGTTGAGCGGCTAAAAGAGGGATATTACGCTACACTAACTGGTGATACTTACGATACAATTGATGATGACGCAATAGAACAGTATAGAGAACAGGTAACTAAACAGGTCGAAGCTACAATAGCTAATGTTTATGTTGAAGCTACAAGGGTAACACAAACCCAGCTTTATAAGCTAAACCAAGAAAATCCTACTAAGTTCGCTCAGGACTTTGGAAATTCTAATTTAGCTGATATAAATAAAGAAGCTATTATTTTAAGAAATATGGACAAATTGATTGAGAATTCTTTAGAAGAAACTACTATAACAGTTGATGGTAGTTGGAATATAGATAAAGAAATTTCTGTACAAACAGGAAGATTAATAAGAGACGGTATTCCTGATTTTAATCTTCGCGTTGATGATGCAGAACAAGGAGGTGCAGTAGAAGGCGATGATCTTGCTGCTGCTGCTGCTCCTACTTTGCAAGGACAAGTAGCTGCTGCTACTAATACTCAAGTAGGCGCTCCTCCTCCTGATCCTACTCAAGTAGACGCTCCTACTACAGTTATGCAGAAGCTTTACAAAGCAGGATCAACAGCACAAGCTTACGCAATGGGTAGAGAGGCAATTAGGCTTGACATTAAAACAAAACAGTTTGAAACCGCTGAAGAAGCTGTTCAATACGGTTTGAGGATGTCTGCAAGTTTAGGCCAGACAGCAGGTATGCCTGATTTATCAACTGTAAATGGAAGAGCAGCTATAAAAGGCTCTGTATTTGCACAAGACGGAGATACTCAAAAGTTTTCTATTGGAGGTGGTACTAAGTCTTTGTTGGGAAGAGATGTAGATGTTAGAGATGCTACATACACACTATCATTAGATGGTGGTCAAGTTAATGTGTCTGTAAGTCAGCCGGGAGAAGCAAGTAAAAGACCTCTTACTCTAGAAGAAATACCTGAAGGAAACATTAAAAATCATTTAACTTACTTAAAGATGACATATCAAGACAACATAGCAGATCTACAATCTATGGGTATAGATGATCCTTCTTCAAGAAGTTTGAGCGGCTTAGGCGGTAAAGCTAGAGAATTGAAGATGATAAACAATGAAATTTTAGGTGCCATTGATCTGCCGGGACTAGGTGACAGAGGTGATGTCATATCTTTCTTGACAGCCACTCCTATAGAAAAGCCACAACAGGCTGACTCTTTACTGAGCGATCCCGCTGAAGAAGCTCCAGCAGTAGCAGACTTTGAAGCTCCTGATGTAGATACAGTAGAACAGGTGGCTGCTGAAGTTTCTAAGTTGTTCAATGATGGATCGGCTGCTACTGCTTTGCTTAGAGAAACTGCTATACAAGAATCTAACATGGGGCAAACACCCGGAACATATAAAATGGTAGACGATAAGAAGTTTGGCAGAGGAAGCTTTGGAGTAGGTCAAGTAGATGAACGTAACTTTGAAGATACGCTATCTCGTCTGAGGGGCGACAAGGGACAACCTAGAAATCTTGTTAAGTATGTACAGCGTTTTAAAGACGAACTAGGTATAGATTTAACTGAGGTTCAATACGAAGATCTATCTGATCCTAAACTAGGTCTGATCTTTACAAGATTGCACTACTTAAAAACGGCAGACCCCGTTCCACCTACAGTACAGGGACGCTCTAAGTATTGGAAGAAGTTCTATAACACCAGTGCAGGTGCAGGGACTCCTGACGAATATTTAAGTAATCAAAAAGCTTATGCTGACATATATGGAAATGATTAATGGCTGAACAAGAAGACTACATTGCTAGAGTTTTGTCTGAGGCTTCAGAAGAAGATAGAGCGGCTTTTGGTAAATCTGAACCTTCTCTATTCAGAGAGCTTCAGTATGGTTTTGAAAAGTCCACCTTTATGGGAGCGGATGCAGCGAGGCTGTTGGAGGCTTCAACTACTGATCGAACCATACAAGATATAGAAGCTGAAAGGCTGGCAAAAATAGAGGCTAAATTTGGTGACTTGTCTCAAGAGTCTAAAGATTCTTACACAGCACTTGCTGGAGAACTTGTAGGTGAAATTATTGATCCTACTCTTCTTGCTTTAGGCCCTGTTGGTCTTGCTGCTAAAGGAACTAAGATAGGAAAACTAGGGCAAAGAGCCTACTCTACTACTTACGGTGCAGGTTTATTTGGCTCTGATGCTGCTATAGATTTAGCTGCAAGAGGTCAAGATATTACTGCGTCAGGGATTACTGTAGGTGCTTTAGCAGGCGGCATAGGTGGAGCTTTGATTAAGCCGCTTGTAAAGAGTTCAGATGAAGTAGCTACTGGTGTCAGAGCAGTACAGCCTAGTGCCGTTACTGAGAGTGAAGACATAGCAGTTAAAGAGGTACTAGCTGAAGTAGATAATAGTAGTCCAAGTCTTTTGACTGCACTTGAAGATGTTCCCAACATGGGAGCCAAGATAGCAGAGGCTACCGCTACACGTACAAGATATAGAGAAGAGTACGTTAAGTTCAAGTCTAAGACTGCTGGTGCTTTATCAAAAGCAGAACTAGATGATCTAAAATTATCAAGAGATAAAGCAAAGTTATTCCTTACAAGTTTACCTGAACAAATGCGTAAAAACTCTGAAATTATTTCAGACAGCTTGGTAGAAACTACTAACAGATTAGAAAAGAATGGAATGCTTAATGGTAACACTATAGGAAGAGTATTGACTCGCCCTCTCATTGGTGCAGGAATAGGCTATGGAGCAGGCGTTACAAATCAACTTGTGTCTGACGAAGATACTGTCTCTCCTTTTGCTTTTATGACTATAGGTTTGTTGGGTGGTCAGTTGTCTAAGAAGATACTTAGAACAGATTACTCTACTAATGTTAAAGAAGAAGGTCTAAAGTCTTTACAAGATCTGCAAAAAAATCTAATAAAAGCACAAGTGAACGTACTGGGATCAGGTACTACTGCTGCAAGATTAAACTCTTTTGGTGGAGATGTATCTGCTTTTGGTAAAACTTTATTGTCTCAGCGAGGTGCAGATTTAAAAGGTGTCGCAACTGTCTCTGTAGAAGAAGCTAAAGATATTGCTATCCAAGATCTTACTAATACATTTGACATAAGAATGATGGAGCTTGGTGGATTAGGTGATGATACTAAAGCTCTAAGAGAAGCAGCTTGGAAGTATGGTGAGAAGTTTGTAGACGAAGGAGACTTAGCTAATCAAGGATTTACCAAAGCAGAGATTGTCACTATTAGAGAAATAAGTGAAGCTTCTAAAAATATTGTAAATACTGTTTCATCTGAAGCAGAGAGTGTTGGAATTAAATTTACAAAGCTAGAAGACTATGCTTTACCTCAGATGCACGATGCTAAAAAGATGGCTGATAATCGTGATCTTGCTGTTGAGGCATACGCTGACGCTTTTACAAAGCAAAACTTAGCTAGGACAAAAGAAGCTATGCTTCTCAAAGATCCTAAAGCGGATGTGTCTAAAGTAAAGATTAGTGAAAAACAAGCAGATAGTGCTAGAAGAAGGGCTATCTCTTACGTTGATGAAATTATAAATCTAGGATACTCAGGTAAAAGACTAAATACTTGGAAGTCTAAAGGTGAAGGAGATCTGACTGATTTTAAACTTAGACTTACTCCTCTTACAGATCACTTTGAAAAAGATAGGATATTCACAGATTTTGAAGCTCGTAAAGCGATACAAGATTTCTTGGTTCAAGATGTGGCTGAAATAATACCAGATTATGTTAGCACATCAATGCCTAACATTGAGTTCGCAAGGGCCTTTGGTGCAAGAGGAGATGCAATTTTTCAACTCAAAAGAAGCATACAACTAGAAGCACAGGCCGCGAAAAAAGCAGCAGGCAGTGACGGTAAGTTATATAAACTAGCTGAAAAAGTTAGGGCTGAGAAAATAAAAAACATACACAATTCTGTGGATATGTATTTTGGAACATATGGTTCTCAATCTTCTAGAGCTACGAGTGAAGCAGCTACAAGTACGCTAAGTCTGATGACTATGCTGGGAAACATGACGATGCTCACTAAGGTCACATTAGACAGTGTAGGTGATTTAGTACAACCTTTTGTGAATAGTGGGTTTAGTTCTTCTATGAGAGGCAGAGCGCGTACTAATTCTAAAGAGTTAACAGACTTTGCAGAGAGTACAGGCTTTGCAAAAAGAGATGTACTATCACAAGAACTACGTGCTTTGGCCTTAGATAAAAACACTGCTGGTTCTAAAGTTCAAGATTTCACAGCAAAAGGTAATGAAGTATTTTTTAGAGTTATTGGTCTAGGAAAACTAACTTCTTACGCTAGAAGGTTTGCCTACAATACAGGTATTGAAAATGCTTTTGAAATAGCACAAGAAGCATCTGCCAAAGGTATGACTCAGACAGTATTTAACAAAGCAAAAGCTTTGGGTCTTACTGATGACTATATACAAACTTTGCAAAAATTTAAGAATGTAGATGAGGCATTCGATAATGCAGAAGGAAGGAAAATATTAAACATAGCAGGCGTTAAGGCTTCAGACAGAGATGCGTTAATACCACAAATAGGTAACAGGCTAGGTTTCTCTCAATCTAAAGATCCTTTGATACGTTCTCTTGGACAGTTTTTATCGTGGGCGCAAGCCAAAACCACACAAACTAATGCCCTTGTTCAGCGTGTAGAAGACGGTGATGCTGCTTTAGCTATACGTGCTTTAGGTTCTTTAGCTATATACGACGGATTGATAACATTAAAACAATACTTTAATGATCCAACAGGTAAATACTTGGATGATGATGATGTAGATAGTTTCCCAGAAAAACTAGTAACTAGAGAACAGCTTGGATCATCTATAATTCAATCAGGTGTATCTCCTTTCTACTTAAACAAAATAGTAGCTATGGCGGCTCGACCTTATGGATCTACAGTGTTCAGCAATCTGTCACCTTCTATCAGCTTAGTAGAAGACTACGCTAAGTTAGGTTCAGCGACAGCAAAGAATATTGAACAGGGAGATGCTGAAGGTTTAGCTTTGCAATACTTACGAAGAGTTCCCTTTGGGAAAGAAGTAGAAGACATACTTGCTGTTACAGGGAATGAGTTGAAAGATAGGGGATCTAGAGAAAAAGAAGCCCCTGCGGGAAGACTCACTACTTTAGGATTTAACAAAGGTGGCGAGGTTCTTGATGTGCCTAACGTGCCCACAGAGCCTGATGAGCGCGTAGATAAGATGACAGGACAACCTTACGATCAACAGGCTGGTACAGCTTTTGTAGATGAAGAAGATCCTCTGCGTAGGTTAGGCTTTACAGGTGGTGGAGAAGTAGATCCTTTACAGCGTCTTGGTTTTGGTATAGGCAGTTTAGTAGCTAAAGGAGTCGCAAAGTTTGCTGACGATGCTCCTGATGTAGGAGAAGAGGCTTTCAAGAAAGAGTTTGATGATCTTACACAGGCGATTGAAAAAGGCGAAACACCTAAGACAGTTGAAGAGCCTATAACTATGCTTACTCCTTCTAAGCCTTTGGATATAGGTGTTGATGAGTCTTTAGCTGATGGTTCTAAGTTGAAAAACTATACACTTGAAGATGCTAAGGAGTTAGATAGCTTAGTTCCTACTTCAAGTGCAGGTACTAAAGCTGCTAATAAGCTGATCCTTGCCCCTGTCCCAGAAGGTACTAAGGCTGGAGTAAGACTTAATTTAAATTCTAAGATAGAGGGAGCCTCCAGACCCGAACTGTCTAAATTACAAACAGTTCATAAAGGAAACTACAACGGGCCAGCGTTATCTTATGCACCGTATGTTACTCTGGAAGGAGTTAACTTCACTGTTAACCAGAAAGGAAGAGCGGGTATAGCCGCAAAGATAAAAGGTTTGGATGTTCCTGAAGCTAAAAATAAGTTTCCAGCAATGTCTGTAGATGGATCTTATACATCAGCCCGTAATGTTCTGGAAGAAATGGATAAGGATGTTGTAGAAATTGGTGTAAACCCATTAGGTCAACACTTGTTCATAGATTTAACAACAGGACAAGCTGTTAAAGGAGCAGACATAGCTACTGTTATCGGAGATAGGGTGTACGCTAAAGGCGTTACATACTTTAAGAAATCAGAAGCTCCTGAACCTTTATCCGCTTCAGATGGTACTGACATAGGAAGCACTGTACGTTACAGAAGAAACTTAGGAGGCAAGGTACTCAAGGCTTTGACAAGGAGTAAAGGTGTATAAGTATTTCACAGAAGAAGAACTGGAGTGTAAGCACTGCCAAGCCAAGGGTATAGACCCTGAGTTCATGCAGAAAGTAGATGCTTTGCGTGAGAAGATGGGCTTTAGCTTTCCTGTAACCTCTGCATACCGTTGTAAAGACCACCCCATAGAGGCCCGTAAAGCCTCTCCGGGGGCACATGCGTCAGGGAGGGCCATAGATATAGGGGTACGTGGTGAAGCCGCTTACAAGCTCTTACAGGGCGCTCTAGAGGCAGGTTTCACTGGCATTGGTATCAGTCAGAAGGGTGGCTCTAGATTTGTACACCTTGATGACCTTGAATGCTCTGAAGGCCGTCCAAGACCACACATCTGGAGTTATTAATATGAGTATTGTAGCAAGCTTAGTAGGCCCTGTTACTGGATTACTAGATAAGTTTATTGAAGACAAAGACCAGAAGGCTATGCTGGCCCATAAGATTGCTACGATGTCAGAAGAACATCATCAGGATCTTATGAAGGCCCAGATAGAAGTCAATAAAGTAGAAGCAGCTAGTTCTAATTTGTTTGTTGCTGGCTGGAGGCCCTTTATTGGCTGGACATGTGGGCTGGGAATGTTTGGAAACTTTATCACAATACCATTCTCTAACTTTGTACTAGCCCTTATAGGTATAGACATTGTTATACCTCTAGTGCCTCTAGAAACTATGATGCCTGTTCTTATGGGTATGCTGGGTTTAGGTGCAATGAGGAGCTTCGAGAAGACCAGAAAATGATAATAGAATCAGTTGCAGCCGCTTCTGCCATCTTGTCGAGTTTGAATGGTCTGATAAAACAGGCTAATGAAACTGGCTCTGGTGTCCAGCAACTTATGGGTACTATCAGTGACTTTGGAGAAGCCTTAACAAACTTTGAGGTAGAGCGTAAATCTAGTACTTTTAAATCTCTTAGTCAGAGTGAAATCTTGAAGCTCACTCAGATAAAAAAAAGCTATGAGAGATACTGGAAGGACGTACACGATATATTATTAGTCGCAGATCCAGAGATGTTAGAGGCGTTTAAAAAAGCTAAAGCAGAACAGGAAAATGCTAGGCAGGAACACTTAAAGTATTTAGCTAAGAAGAGAAAAGAAAGAGAAAAGCTTATGAATCAACTAGCAGTAGGTGGACTTGTGTTTTTAATTGGTAGTATACTAGCAGTTTTTGTAGTAGGTATTATAGTTCAAACTTTTGGAGGATAACATGGCAGCTAAGAAGAAGCCAGCAAAGAAGAAATCTAGAGTCAATGAAGCAGGTAACTATACGAAGCCTGAGATGCGTAAACGTCAGTTCAATAGGATCAAAGCTGGTAGCAAGGGCGGTAAGCCGGGACAATGGAGTGCGCGTAAAGCACAGATGTTAGCAAAGGCTTATAAAGATGCAGGCGGTGGCTACAAGTAATGAGTCAGCCACAACAACATCAGCTACGCTTTGAATATAAAAAAATAAAAGATCAAGCAGATGTTATCGAAGAACAACGGAAGGCTATTGAAAAGATGATAGAGCAGCAAAAAGATAAAGGACATAATCAATAATGGCACTCAAAAAATCACAAAAGTCTTTGAAGAAATGGACTAAAGAAAAGTGGGGAACCAAATCAGGTAAGCCCTCAACACAAGGAGCAAAAGCAACAGGTGAAAGGTATCTCCCGAAGAAGGCTAGAGAGGCTCTATCAGACAAGGAGTACGCTGCCACTTCCAAAAAGAAAAGAGCAGACACAAAGAAAGGAAAGCAACACTCAAAGCAGCCCAAGAAGATAGCAAAGAAAACAGCGAGGCATCGTAGATGAGAGAAGAATATAAGAAGGGTGGTAAGTCTAAGAAAAAAGACCCACGGTTAGCCCGTGCAGGTGTTAGTGGCTATAACAAGCCTAAGAGAACTCCTAATCATCCCAAGAAGTCACACGTTGTAGTGGCTAAAGAGGGGGACAAGGTTAAGACTATTCGATTTGGTGAGCAAGGTGCTAAGACGGCAGGTAAGCCAAAGGCAGGAGAGTCTGAAAGGATGAAGAAGAAACGTGCAAGCTTTAAGGCTCGTCACGCTAAGAACATTAAGAAGGGTAAGATGAGTGCGGCATATTGGGCTAATAAGGCCAAATGGTAGGGCCTGTATCACCTGTATCAAACATGCTACTGAGTAGTTATGTCAATACAGAAACGCGCACTTCTGTTATTAATACTGGTGGGGATACTGGTAGAATTGACAGTACTGTTTTCAGGACTGTGTACTACCAGTACGATCATGGGACAATAAGTGTACGTAATGTATCCTCATCGTCCCAGACCATCAACCTTTTAGTCTAGCTCTAATCCAAAGAGAAGCAAAAAGAAAAATTAAAAGGGGTTGAAGAACAACAAAAATAAGTATATTAGAAAGTTGATATCCCCAACCCGTAATTTCTCCTATTATAATTAATATGCTTACACATATATTAAATATATAATCAATCAATTTAAACTCTCTAGTTCTTGCTCTAACTCTTTGTGCATATTTCTAAACTGAGGATCTACCTTGGCTAATATTTTTTCTATATAAGAAGCATCTTCTGATGTAAATATTTTATTTATTTTATCATTAGGAACTTTAGAATACTCAGTCATTAATAAACCTTTAGAATCTACAAAGACTTTAAAGCTTATAATATTTCCTTCTTTTGGCATAGTGTGCTCCTATGCAACTTTGTTAAAAGTAATTGAACCAACATCACCACGTAAGCCAGCCTTCATGTAGGTAGTTGCACGACCTTCAAAGAAGTTCTGATGCTCTACACCTAACACATCGTCAAGCCAGTTTAGTGGGTTGTCCTTCACCTCGTAGTTGGGCTTCAAGCCTAGCTGTAGTAAGCGGCGGTCAGCAATGTACCTGATGTACTCTTGCATCTCAGACTTAGTCAGGCCCGGTATATCACCCTGCTCAAACACTAGGTCTAGGAATCTATCCTCTAGTTCCACCATAGTCCTACAGGCTTCATAAATCTCCTTCTTAAAGTCATCAGTCCAGATGTCAATGTTCTCCTGAATAAACTCC
>Ga0181422_1000342_pt1 | contig 15125 bp, 24 predicted proteins | sample 45SPOviralmetaG_FD_130147 | JGI IMG/M metagenome (GOLD analysis project Ga0181422, IMG submission 130147) | Marine viral communities from the oligotrophic San Pedro Time Series (SPOT) site, San Pedro Channel, CA, USA - 45 SPOT_SRF_2013-07-18 | ecosystem: Environmental > Aquatic > Marine > Strait...
GCTTTTTTTACTAAACCACCCATACTATTGACCCTTCTTAATCTGTAGACCAGCCGTCTGTGTCGGTGTCTGTCCAGTAGGCTGTGTTGTCATATCTGTTCTTAGAGCTTTCTTGCCCTTTTTCTTTCTAGCCTGTGCTGTCGTTACGTCTGTATCATCAAGCTCTAAATCTGGTGTCTTGGTTACAGCAGTTACAGGACGAGCAGGGGTTGGTAGCGGTGCTGGCGCACGGCCTCCCATTAATCCACCCATATCATTATTCCTCAAAATCTTGGTCTTGCATTTCTATCAGCTTACTTATGACAGACTGTTGCCCCCTGAGGAAAGCTAAGTCCTCAGGAGTAATCTGTTCAAGCGGTAGTTTGTTGGGATAGATTGCAAGCAGATGGTTTATTAGTCCATCTGTTATGTTAAAATCGTTACCTAATACTCTCATAATAAAACAAACTTTCGCTAATGATGTAACTTTAGATATCTACAATCTCACATGCACCTGCTGTACAGGCTAGAGTTTGTGACCCTGAGGTGCTGTCCTCTTTCTCATATAGAGCAAGAGCCTTCCAATCAATCTGACTAGGCATCTGTTTCTTGAGTGTTTCATACTGTTCCTTATCAATGTCTTGGTATGGTGCTTGTGCATAACTGTGGTCACTGTGAGGTAGGAATGAAATACCAGAACAAATGTCAAAGTTTTCATACACCCATGCTCCTACTTCCATCCACTCTGCGTCACGTACTGTAATAGTTACAGATGGTTTATGTTCACACCACGCTAGAGCATAGTTCTTCCATAGTGTAAGCTGTTCTAGTGCAGTCATATCGTTACGAGTGATAGCACCTATAGGTGAACGCATGGGAAAACTAAACACTGTAGTACTATCAGGCTTCATTACACATGGTTCAGCAGGGATGCCACTGTCCTTCATAAACTGTGTTAGTGGGTCTTTGTTATCACCACGAACAGTACGAATGTAATACTCACTATGACGTGCATGGATACCTGACGCACTGTCTACTAGCTGTGACACTGTACCACTAGGCTTAACACATGTGATAGCTGTTGATACTTGGATGCCTAACTTCTCAGCATACTTAGCGTTAGTATTGATAGCTTCTTGCTTCATCTCATTGAGCCAGCGTGGGCTATCTATAGCCTTAGACAGTAACCGATTGTCCATGATACCTGTCAGTGACACACCAAGTAGGCGTTCTTCTTCTGTATTCTTGTGCCATATCTTACGCAAGTATGGCATCTTGGTAAAGGTAGACTGTATTGTACCAAGAATGGTAGCTAGTCTTACCTTACGTTTAAGACTGTCAAGGTCATCGCTCTCACGTACCACTACCTCAGTCAGGTTACAGAACTGGTAAGGACGTAGGATAATCTCAGAGCATGGGTTAGTACCCCACTCGTGTCCTGTCTCACGTCTGCCATTCTTTTCCACATGCTTGTCAGCAGCAACACGGCTGAAGATACCACGCTCACCTGACTTACTCTCTACCAGAGATAACCACTCACGAATGAATGTTTCCATGTCAGGCTTCTCTGTGTATGCAGCAGAGTTATTAGCTAACGCACGTTGTCCTTCGTTCTCCCACCATGAGCCAGACTTGGCGTGAGCCATACGTCCATCACTCAGGTTAGATAGGCTAATCATAGCTGACCTACGTACACCACCTACTACTACAATCTCACCAATCTTACACATGATGTCGTGACACTCAAGACTGTTAAGCTTACGTCCAGCAGCAGCCTTGAACTTAGCTACTACAAACTTAAACAAGTCCTCTAGTGGTTCAGCACCTGAGGCACGTCCACCAAATGTCTTGAGCCTAGCACCAGCAGGGCGTACCTCTGACGTATCCCACTTAGGTATATCACCTGCATATAGGTGTGACATCAGCTTATGTAATGACTTAGCCCAACCTTCTTTACTATCCTTGACCACGATTACATCGTCAGTATAGTCTAGGTTCTCAGGTACATCAGGTAGCTTACTAATAAACTGTCGCTCTACTGAGAAGCCTACCCCTGTACCACACAGTAGAATAAACATAGCCTCATCAAAGGAACGTATGTGGTCTACTGGTAGGTAGCTACAGTTATAGATGCAAGTATTGTCACGCTCTGCTGCATCACCTGCTGTCATCAATGCTCTCATAGATGGCATGACTTCTAGGTTTAGGATAGCATCTTCTAACTCATCCCATGTTTTATTAGGTAGCTTTACTTTGCTACCCATAAAGTTGATGTAACGTGCCACAGTCTCAGCCCATGTCTCACGTCTGCCCTCATCTTCTAGCCATCGTGCATAGCGACTAGTAGCAATGAAGGTCTGGTAGTCTGTTGGTAGATGGTTAGTCCTCATCTGTTATCCCCTTCACCATGCAATGTACCTGCACTCTGACGTGCCTTTAGTTTCTCTACGTTCTTCTCTGCTATAACCTGTAGTGATAAGCCACAGTCGTGTGCTAGTGCTGCAAGATACCATAGTACATCACCCATCTCTGCCTCAATCTTTTCCTTCTGGTCTTCAAGCTGAATGTTATCACGCATCATCTTCTTAATCTTACCTGCTACCTCACCAGCTTCTTCAGCTAGTCCTAGTGCAGGGTAAGAGATGCTGTACTTCTTAGGGTACACTGCTGTAGTTAGAGACTTCATCTGGTATTCGTAAAAGTTAATCATTGTGAGCCTACCTCTTGTCCATCATCCTTAACTGCTATTACTGAATCAACGTAGCTAAACGACATGCCACGTAAGAAGTCCTTGAAGTTTGTAACCATATCATACAAGCACCCCTCAGTTTGGAACACATGCTCTGTGTATCCTATTACATTACCCTCATCATCGTAGTTCTCTACGCGAAATGTTACCTCATCCATTACCAGTTCTTCCCTTGTGTCTTCTTCATTAACTCTACCATCTTGTTTAAATACCAGATAGCTTTCTCTGCATCCTGTACAGGATTACCCTTACTGAATAGTCGCTTGCCTGTATACTTTAGCACGTTACCATGACAATAGCTGATGGCTTCCCACTCACCTAGTACATCTACAATGTAATCAATAGTCTCAATCTTACCTGCATAGTGTGGTGGGTTGTTTACCATATCTTCACGTGGCTGCTCTAAGGTGTCCATAACTTTACCTCTCCTGTGTCTGTATCGTATTCACCATTGCGTAGGATACGTGCTAGTCGTGCGTTCTCTATGGCTACTTCTTCAGAGAGACCCTTGCTGATAAACGCTCTAACCACTGCTCCCCATCCGTCACCAAACTCAAGAATTTTCTCAGCAGTTTTATAACCAACACTAGGACAACCCTTGTAATTGTCAGTAGAATCACCAACAAGCGTCTGAGTAAGGAAGTTATAATCAGCTTCTTCCTCGCTGATTTCCACCACATCCCCATCAATCCAATGCTTTGCAGGTACAGTGCGTAAGTCTTTATCTTCAGACCAGATAATAGTATCTGTATTCGCAGTACCCAATATCCCCAAGACATCATCTGCTTCCAATCTCCTATACATAACTGTGTTGTACTTATTTTGTAGGTACTCCTTTGCCCACTGCAATAGCATAGGCTTACGAGTAGTCTTACGATTAGCCTTGTAGTATGGGGCTAACTCTTTGCGATAGTTTGCTTTGTCTGATAGAGCAACAATACAATCCTGTACTGGTGCTTCATTGACTAGCTTATCTATCTGTTCATCTAGTCTAATTGCTACGTCCTGTTCATAACAGTGTAGTGTCCATAGACCATCACCCCAATTAATAGGTGTCTCTGCTGATACTGTTGCTTTGTATGCAACGATGTCACCATCAATGAGCAAAAGGGTCATCGTCCATCTCCTGTCTATCTTGTTGCGATTGTTCTTCTTTCATCTGAGCCAGTGTAACTACCTTGATACCCATCATTACTTGTACGTAGTCAAGGTAAGCTTCTACTATCCACTTGATACACAGGCAGATAGTAACACCCATGAAGCAACAGGTGAGTATCATCTTCCATAAGAAATCAAAGTCCATTTAATATATCCTTTGCTTGCTGTAGTGATATATTAAACCACTCGTTCCTTCTCTCACCTAACTTCTCAGCTTCTACGTGAGCCTTGTGTTCAGCCTCAGACCTGTTGTCTGTGTGTACATAGTACTCTAACTTGTAATCCCTAAAGGGACTGTAAGTCATGTAGTCTTTGAACCTGTCCTTTGCGTCTACACCTCTACCAATCTTTACCCAATCAGGCCATGCTGGATTAGTAATTACATAGATATCACCTGTCTTAATCTTATTGAACTGTGCAAGAGTACCTTCCTTAATCTTCTTAAGCATGTTCCTTGCTCGTTCAATAGGTATCTGATAGGCTCTAGTACAAGGCTTGCACTTATAAGTTCTGTTCTTCTGAAAACCTTTGTACCAGTTAAGGTCAGTAAGTTCTACATTACAGGTGTTACATGTCTTAGTGTGTGTCTGCCCAGTTGTTTCCATACTTGTACTCACTATCAAGCTGACATCTGAACTTGAAGTGTTGCTCTGTGTCTCGCATACATCGTTGAATAAGTCTGCCTGTTTCATCTTCCTGACCTTTCTTTACTACTAGCTGTACCTCATCGTGGATGAACGCTACAATCTGTGCGTCCAAGTTTGCTTCCTTGATAGCACGTGCAATAAACACGTACCATGTCTTACAGATTATAGCACCACATGACTGAAGTAAAGTATTCAGTGAAGCGTGACTATGACGAACTGGTATAGCTCTGCCATCCAATCCCTTGACCCATCCTCTATCATCTGCTGCTTTAGATACAGCATCCTTTAGATACTTCAGGGCTGGTAGTTTCTTTAGAAACTTATTCTTAATAGACTTACCTTCCTTGCTACCCTTGTTAATAATCTTACCAATCTTCTCATCACCTGCACCATATAAAAATCCATAGATGAATGTCTTGGCGTTTGGACGTGAGGGTAGACCTGCTGCTTCTTGGTTAATAGTATGCACATCACCGTTAACTACTTCATGTGCGTAAGACCCATCATCGTAAGCAGCCATGTAATGAGCAAGGCAACGCAACTCCAACCCACTAGCGTCAGCACCCAAGAGGGAATAACCTGAGGGTGCATGAAATAAACTCCTGCACTCCTCACCAAATGGCGAACCAACGCTAGGAACTTGCGCCATGTTCGGGTTGCTGTGCGTACAGCGTGACGTGACAGCACCCATGTGATTAACTCTACCATGTAACTTACCCCCCTTCTCCATCTTCAACCAAGCTTGCTTGCCTGTTGCTATCTGGCCTACTCTTTTATTAAGTAGTAGGTACTCAGTCAACAGCTTTGCTTCTGGCATATCAATGTTAGACAGTACTTCTTCATCTACCTTCGGGTCTCCATTGTTAGTGAAGGTAGCTGGCTTCCATCCTCTCTTCATCAGACGGTCAGCTATCTGCTGTCGTGATGCAGGGTTGAATGGAATGGTCTTAGTCTTAGTCTTCATCTCAACTACAGTAGGTTCAAACACCTGCTGTAACTGGTTCTCAATCTCTTGCTTACGCCCTGCTATACTAGAGTACAGAGCCTGTGCTTGTTTAACATCAAAGGTAAAGCCTCGTTCCTGTTGCTCTACCAGTAAAGTATGTATCTCAGTCTCTAGGTCTAGTGCCTGTTTGCTGAAATTTTTTTCCACAATTTTAAGATATAGTTTGTAATTGACCATCGTGTCTTGGACACAGTAGTCAAGCATCTCTTGTGAGAAAGTTCCAAAGTCCTCACTATCACTACCGAAAACACCTTTTAATTCTCCTAGTCTGAAGCCCCAAGCTTTCAGGCTTTGCCTACCAATCAATGCTAGTGGCATCCTGTCTTGCTTGTGCAGTTTGATATCAACCTCACGAATGTCAGGCCATATAGTTCTAGAGTATACCAACGTATCAAGAGTTTGTCCAGTGTACTTGTAACCATGTAGCTTTTCTAACACACGTAGGTCATACTCAATTATGTTATGGCCTATCAGCATGTCAGCTTTGTCAAGTAACTTGATGCCCTCTTCTATATTGTTGGGGTCAAAGGTGTGTACTTCCTCTGTGTCTACATCTCTTGTTACTATGCACCACACCTGTGTTACATCATCCAAGAGATTGTCTGCTTCTATATCAAATATAAGTCTCATGCTCTGTCTCCGCAGTAGCTAGTTAAAATTCTATATCGTCCTCATCTTCATCAAAGATTGTCTCAGTCATACGTCCTGTATCAGTATCGTACAACAGTGAACAACATAGTCCTGTATCGCCTGACCATCTGTTCTTAAGAACTCTTACATGGCTGACGTGAGGATTGTCTTTGTCTTGTTGGTCTCGCTCCAATCCAATCACCATATCACTAAGCTGACCGATTGCTGCTGAACCACGTAGCTGGGAGAGTGAAGTCTGTGCGCCATCCTCATGTCCTCTGTCACCAGAGGGACGCTTCAAGTGTGACACTAGTATCAGGCCACAGTTTAACTCCTCAACCAACGCACGTAAACGTGTCATTGTATTATCAATAAGTCTCCTCTCATCTCCACCCTCTAGTCCACTGACTACGATACTGATGTGGTCAAGGATAATGTACTCACATCCACAACCATGAACTAAGTATCTTATCTTGTCAAGTAGATTATCACTATCAGTAGAACCCCAATGGTCATATAGGTATACTCTACCAGTTCCAAGTGTAGCATCGAAAGCATGTTTCAACTCCTCTTCTGGTACAGTGTTGTTGTGTAGGTGAAGGGGCTTGTTCATCTCAATCGACATCAGACCTAAGGCAGTACGCTTTATGCTTTCTTCAAGAGCAATGTATCCTAGTGTCCTACCATTCCTGATGAGATTGTGAGCAAACTCACGTGCTAGCTGTGACTTACCAATACCAGAGCCAGCAGTTACTGTTGTTATCTCACCCCTACGACAGCCACCTGTCTTCTCTTGCATACCTATGTATGGATAGGGTACTGAATCTTTACTGTCATCCTCAGTAACAATGTCCCATACATCTGTACCTGCTACGATACCATCAGGTCTGAATGTCTTAGCTTCCCATACAGCATCGACTAGTTCCTTGACCCTACCTGCTTGTAGCATTTCGTTAGCATCCTTCAAGGGAAGGGTAGCTATCTTACATTTGTTAGGTGGTAGTACTGAAGCACAATCCTTTGCTGCTTTCTGACCCACCTCGTCCATGTCAAACATAAGTACTACATACTCATACTTGGACAACCACTCAATAGACTTACCCAATGCTTTCTTTGCAGAGGTACAGCCTGAGGGTAGAGATACTACAGGCCACTTGTTATCCATCACCTGTGATAGGGACATAGCATCTAGCTCACCCTCACATATAGTAATGAACTTGCCACCCTTACCATCTCTCCATAGATGCTCACCATACAGGCCAACATCTTTAATGTTACCAACAACAGAGAAGTCCTTGTTGGCAAACCTAATCTTTTGTGCTGACAAATCTCCAGCCCTGCTACGATAGTTAGCAACCTGTACCTTCTGTCCCTTGTAATCAGTAACACCATAGCCCCAGAACTGACAAGTCTTTTGAGAGATACCACGCTTAAGTAAATCCCTGTACTCTATGTCCAAGAAGCCTGTGTCGTGTGTCTCAAACTTTGCCATAGCTTCCTCATTGTTAGCTGGTGTTAGTGTTTGGCAAGAGAAGCAGTAGTGTTTACCATTGCTATACAAAGCGTTGGCATCACTACTGCCACAGTGAGGACAGGCAACGTGCCTGATAAACTCACCGTCCTCAACCATCAATCTCTGCCTCTTCAAGTATGTCTACCATACGAGACAGACCCTTACGAATAGGCACTAGTACCTCAGGTGGATACTTGTCCTCATCCTGTACCATAAGGTATGCCATGTCCACATAATCAACATGCTCATGTACCTCTGCCTCATCTACATAGACAGAGAAGCGTAAGCCATCCTTGTTGAACTCAGCGTTCAAGTCAATCTCAGATACAATCTCTTCTGTAACATCTACAATACTCATAACCATTCCTCTGGTATACTGCCCTCATTCCAAACAAAACCATTACGGTCTGCCCACTCAGCACAGGTCATCTTTGAACCATCCTTCCTTTTCTTAGCACCCTGTATTGTAGCGTCTGCTTTCTGGAACACAAACCTGATGTCCAACTCTGGATGCTGTGCCTTAACAGCCTTCATCTTTCGTTGTGCATCCTGTCTGAAGTATCCCTTCAACTCTACATACATAGTACCAACCTTCAAGTCAGGTACGTAGTGACGCTCCACATAGTAGGCCAGCTTCTCTGGCTCATACATATATGGAACATCACGTACATTCAGGTCATCAATGACCCTCTCCTCAAAAGTCCCCTTCGGCATCGGCATCACCACCAAAGACATCAAGTGCGTCATCCTTCTGCACAGCAGTAGTAACAAACCCATCCTCTTCCTCAAAGATAGAGGCAGCATTGTTACCATACTCTACAATGTCAATGACTTGTACAGCTTTCAATCGTAGTGTGACACCTACTGTCTTAGTGGCTGGCATCATGTAAGCGAAAGGTTCGACTGCAATCTTAACAACAGAACCATTGCCAATCAGGGTAGACCCATCAAGTGGTGTCTTCTTAGCATCCACAACCATAGGCTTCTGCTCGTACACCTTACCATCCTTTGACTTGACACGTGCTTTCATCTTAGCTTTGAATACAATGTCACCAGTAGGTGTACCAGCTTCATCAGTATCCATCTCAAAGGGTTGATGTGTGGACAGGACGTTTGTTAACTTAGGATTATCCTTGACAGCTTCAGCACGTTTAGCTTCTATCATGCTGTTGAACTGCTCACACACTTCTGTTGCTTCTGCCTCAGGTATTGTTACCTGAATAGAGTACTCACCCTCTGGAACATAACGAGTATCTGGTTCAAATACTTTTGCCCATCGAGCGTTGCCTTTAATAATTTCCAATTTATATTCTCCTATAATTATGATTAGGCTATGATGTAACTTTAGGATTTATGCAAAGAAGTACTGTGACTTTAGAACCTCACGTAAATCTAAGTTACCTTTACTTGGTGGAACAGGAACATCCTGTGTACCAAGCACTGTTATAGCATGGTCTCTCAACTCTGTCAAGATATCATGCTGTTCGTACATATTAACAAACTCCTCACGCAGTACCTCAGATAGCATAGGCATGTTGGTTGAGTGTGTACCATAGCTGTCGTGTACCATTGCGTAGTCCTCGATACCAAGCTTGGATGCTCTGTTAATAGTCTTGGTCATAGCTGCTGCATCCATAGAGTGTATGAAGTTAGGGCTACTACCCAAGCCTGTACGCTTACGATGCACTGCGTTCTCTCTGTCCTTAGGAAAGGATAGTGATACAGTGTTACCATTGATGTGTGTCTTAATCCTCTTGCTGTCTGTTTCGTTGTAGTTCTGTAGCACTAGCCAGCCTGTAGGTGTGACCCATTCCATGTGCTTGTTGTGGTCTGAGTACACATCTGCTACATCCTTGATGTATGTCATCACCTCTCTTGCTGATACAATCACATCAGCTATAGCATCCCATACATACTTTGACAAGTAGGAAGATGCCTCAAACAAATCATCACCGAATGGATTAGCTTCTCCCTTACTTATCTTGTCTTGCATTGCTTCCTCAATGTACTGCCTACATGCGTGACGTGTACCTGAGTAGGGTACTATCATAACAGGACGCTTGGCTATCTTCCTGTCTATCCCAAACTCTAAACACTTACGTGCTAGTTCTGTGTCATCCTCTCGTACCTTACGCATAGCTTCCTGTGCTACCTGTGTGTAGATATCCTGAGGTAGTTCAGATGCTGTTAGGTTGGTAGCCTTACCACCCTGCTCATCCCTCAGTATGGCAGAGAGATGCTGTAGTCCATTGCATGACCCATCTGCCGCACAGGGTAGACGTGTCTCAAATCCCCAGCCATCCTTCATCAAGCCTGACATCTCATAACACCACGCTAGAAACTGAAAGGGTTTGTCTGCCTCAAGCCAGACCATGCACTCGTATGGATTAGATACCACACGATGACACCACATCTCAGCAAAGTCCCAAGCCCAACGCTCACGCTCATCCAGTGTTACCTTGTCGTTACCATACAGGTTAGCACCATGTATGCACAGCCAACGTGCATCATCCCAACTGTTGATGGTGACAGGGTAGCCAAACTCTAGTAAAGCCTTGCTCCAATCTGCTGACTGAGTAGAGAGAAACGTGCTTGATGCGTACTTGCGTGAACGAAAGTCGTTCTGCCATACATAGTAGAACCTATCGTACCTGCTGTACTGTTCTGCTATCTTTAGTGTACGCTCCACTTGCACACGCTTGCTCATGCTGCGATTGTTTAAGGAGTAGATTTGATTACGCTTGCGTGACCACGTGCGAAACACATCCCTCTCTTGCTCAGTCATCTCTTCAGGTTCTTTATCAAATGGATAGGGTGGTAGAGGTAAGTCCTCTTTGGCTGGTAGGTTGCCCACCTGATGTCCATTGTCCCACAAGTTACGTGTGACCTCAAGTACCTGCTTGTTTATACGCCACTCAGTACGCTGTAGTGTGTTAAGACAGGCATACTCTTGTGTTAGGTCTTGCCTACGCAATCTATTTAAGTGTGTCTTTAAACTCATCTACGCCTCACTATAGGTAGCTTGTTAATCTCGTGACCATGATACCCACCACCTGTCACATCTGTCCAATCCTTAGGGATGATAACACATGGTAGTAGTCTAGGTCTGTGTGTCTCAGCAAGACTATTGAACGCATCAATCCATTCTACTGTGTCTGTCTCAGGTATAACATAGGTAGTCTTGCTTGTACGTTTAACCTGCTGTGTGTTCAGCTTTACTATACCTGTACTCTGGATGATAAGGTCTACCATCTTGAAGCCCACATGTACACGCTCTGACTGTTGCCATGTGTTCTCCTTGTACCCATCCTTGTTCATCTTGTTAGTCAGGCCGTAGCGTCTAGCACCATAGGCTTTCTTCATAGCTTGCTTGATTGTGTTACGTGCTATGTCACCCTCGTCTGCTATCCACCTGTCCAGCCTGTCTTGTATCTCAACGGCTGACCCTATGCTTCTAGCTACATACATCAGTGTGTTCTTTCTACTGATGCTGTCCACCAGTGTGACTAGACTGAGGTATGCTAACTGTTCTGGGTGTACATCCTTCACCCTCTTCCATGCTATGTCTCGTGATGTATTACTTGGATTGTCCAGCCACTCTCGTATAGCTACGGTCATGTCATCCACTAGCCTAGCTATGATAGCCCTGCCATGCAGAGTGTGGCTCTCTTTACCACGTTCTATTGATGCGTCACGTTCCTTTCTAAATCTTTCTATACCACCTGTCATCATCTCAGTTTCTAACTGTAGCTGGTGGTCAATAAGGTCTTGGTCTGTTTCTAAAGTTACATCCATAAGGAGACCCCCTGTTTTACATTATACTATAGTATGTATTACATGTTATAACATGTTTAACATACCTACTACACCTATCACTGTTACTCCTAGTAAGAAAGATACAAACTGTAACCCTTCCAGTAAATCATTAGTAGGATTAAACATTAAACCTATACCTACTACGAACATTAAACCTAAGAAGATACATACTATTAGTATCATACTACCTCTCCATAGTTACGTAACATAAAGGTTTCGTATGGTGTATCTTGTAACACCTCTGGTTCTGTTGTCCACTCAGCGTAGCAGTTATGACAGTAGCACTCAACCTTGTGGTCTACTGCGTACAGTTTCTCTGCCTCACTTGAGTTACAGTAAGGACATCTAGTGTATCCCATGCTCATTCCACTGCTCCTTGTTCTTCATCTCGTTACCTGCCTCGTACCCATGCTTGTACTTTACATTGTACTGTGGCTGTTTCTTTTTATCATACTGGTTGTCGTATGTCAACCCATGATATCCATTGTGGTAGCCCATAACGTAGGCATCATCGTACTTGTTTCTCATACTGTCTCCTTCCACCACACTGGTGTGTCGCTGTGATTCCAGACTGCAAAGCTAAACTTCTCGCCCATGTAGTACGCACGATAGGCATCTACTGAACAGTCAGTCTTGTATTGGTCAGGCATACACTGTGGTGGTTGTGTGTAGCCTTCGTCTGGTATGTTCTCTGGTAGTATACCAAGACTATCTAGTAGTCGTTGTGTCTTGTGTATCTTACCATACCTGAGTGTATAGTTCTTGCACAGATAGAACAGCAGGTCAAGTGTCCACTTGTAATGGTCAGCACTAGCACGTACCCACACTGTTGATGGATGGTTGATGTGCGTACACTTATACAAGTCTACATAGTCTGCCCACTCGTCACCATCTAGTACCCTGTGTGCAGTACTGAGTAGCTGTGCTGTCTCAAGTATCATCTTCACTACGTGCTTGTCGCAGTGCATCTCTGCCGCTTCCTCTGGTATCTTGCTCAGATAAAAGATATTCATTGCCAGTCCCCTTATCCCTCTGTCTGTTGTGTTTCTTCTTGTTAGGTACGTACTGTGTACGCCTTCTGCTTTGTAGCAGTGCCTTTGCTACTGGATTAATCTTTGTCATTGTCGTTATCTACTACTAACTCTAGCTGTGGTTCGTCATACATTTCTAGCTCTATCTCATACTCTACCACAGCTACTACGTACTGGTCAACCTCTTCATTCCTATGGTACACTAGCTTTGCTGGTAAATACCCCCCATCTATATACACTACCATGTTGTCGCTGTCAAGTTCTATCTGCTTGGTCATTGTCTACCTCCTTGAATACCATATCTTCGTGATGCTCAAAATCACCACTAACCTTATACCATTCTACCTTATCTGCATCAGCCAAGGCAAGGGCTTCTTCCTCATCCTTCGCCTCAACTATAGCATCCATATATGTGTACAGTGTACCATGTAGTTTGTATTTAGCCATTGTCTCTACTCCCATTCTATTTCTGAATGATGTTTTACTACCTTGTCTCCCCAATAGTCAGCTTGGTCTATTGCGTTGTCTTTCTTTTCTTTTAGTTCATCTATAAGTTTAGATAAAGCTAATGCCTCGCCACACCACAGATGCTTCATCTCTAGAGCATCGTTTAACTTTTCTACATCCTCTTTGAACTTATCTAAACTAGCATCCATTACTTTACTCCTTTACTATTGACCTGATACCTGCACCTAGTACTAGCACAGATGCTGTATATATTGCTGGCATACCTAGTCCGTTGTAGTATACAAGCTCTGCTCCTGATAGGTACATCATAACAGAACCACCTGAGATTGTCAATATTGTTAATGCTTTTTCTAACATGTTATTACTTCCCCTTGATATCTGCCACGCCACCAAACTTGCGTGATGCTAGGCTAGGTATTGATAGATAACGGCTCATCTTGAAGTAGTGCAAGCCCATGAAAGTGCTGCCCTTGCTGAACCCAAAGCGGTTCTTTACTACTCTAGGACGCTTGCCCATTACTGCCACTGTCTTACCCATGATTTTGTATGTTGTTGTCTGCATTGTCTTACCTTTCTATGTATTCAAATCTACTAACTTGAACTCGCCTGATTTTACACTAGCATTCACCTGCTTACTTGTCAAACCTAAAAACGCGTTGCGGTGTTTGCTTGTTGTGGTGCTATAGTCCCAGTAAGTTTCATCAAGATAAACCACACGCTCCCCATCTTCCCATGTTGTCTTCACAATCATGCTATCATACGATTGGAAGAAGGTTGCTTCACTTGTATGCACTATGAACTGATTGGCTACTTTGTTGCCTCTGGCGTTAGTCATGTTTGAAATCTTCATTGTTTTATCCTTTCAAGCTATGTTTAAATCTCTGTATTGTCTAGCAAGGTTGGACGTGCCTCTTATGCGCTTTCTTTTGACTGTATCAGTAGAGCATATGTCGTGCTGATAATTGTATTAGAGCATAGTGATAAAAGATTGTCAAATAAAAAAACAAATAAAATGTAAATAATTTATAAAAAGTTTGGGCATTATATAGTAAAAGGAAAAAATAGATAGAGAGAGACAGACAGACAGATGTTGCAATTATGTCACACAATGTAGCACAATGTGGCACATTTATCACAGGGCGGCAGGATGTGTTACATTTATAGCACAGGTGTTGCAAATTTATCACACGCGCTTGCAGGGGGTCATGCCTTTCTAAAATTATTATATACCCTCTCAGATTTTTTTAACAATTTTAGACCTAATACACCCTGTCACAATTATGTCACACATATCTAACCATCACATAAGCATTGTTTAACATACTATACCCTACTATGTAGTATTTTCTTTACTTATTACTACGAGTAGTGTATAGTATGTACAACAATGTACTACATACTATAACATGTTCTACATACTATACTATGTAATAGTTTAATCTTTCCCCTTAGGATGTAACTTTAGACTTCTATCCACCCAGAAGGTTCACTAGAACTTACACCAAAGTTAAGGTTTGACATGAACTTATCTAGTTCTGCATCTAGTAAATCATCTCTACGTATCTGTATCTCACTGTCAGCGTCTGCTGCCATCTGGTCTACCCAGTACTGCACAGCCATAGCGAGTACATCAAGTCTATCATCGTGAGCCAATGCACCACGTACCTTCATAATCCTAGTCATCTGATAGGTAAGCATGTACTTAACACCTTTATCAGGTGGCATGTGCTGCACACTGTCGTAGTCCTTCTGTACTACCTTAGGGTCTATCACCAACCTGTGCTGGTTCATAACAGGCTCTAGCGTGTCAATGATACGACTTTCCTTCTGTGTATTATGTCTTACCTCTTCCATACTGCATGGGTATGTCTTAAGCATGTACGGCTTGAGTAGCTCAGTAAACATACCGTCACCAAAGTTACTCTCAATGAGTACCATGTTTACGCTGTGTATCTTTGCTAGGTCTGTTAAGTGTTGTAACGTAGAGTCAGAGTATCCACCCTCAACACCACCACAGTCTACAACATACAGAAAACCGTTTAACATCTTTACAACTGCGTAGGCTGTCTCATCGCTACCTCTACCAGAAGGGTCAATAGCGAGTACTGAGCCAGTATACTTAGCTCTA
>Ga0181422_1000344_pt1 | contig 15107 bp, 32 predicted proteins | sample 45SPOviralmetaG_FD_130147 | JGI IMG/M metagenome (GOLD analysis project Ga0181422, IMG submission 130147) | Marine viral communities from the oligotrophic San Pedro Time Series (SPOT) site, San Pedro Channel, CA, USA - 45 SPOT_SRF_2013-07-18 | ecosystem: Environmental > Aquatic > Marine > Strait...
CGATGTAATCATACCATTTTTCTTTAAAGTCTAGTGGGTATTCCTCCCAATCAAATACAGACTTTATTTTTTTCAATACTTTAGGATACTCAGAATATTCCCATGTGTTTGAATCAAATTTTTCTACGTTAAACTTTTCAGGTAAGGCTATTTTTAAATTCTGTATTTCATATACCTCACCTATTTTACCTGTCTTAGATATAACAACCATATCGTGCTCTTTGTTATATCCATACTCCCATTTTTTATATCTATTAGTTCTTTTTAGAACCTTAGGTTTTACATGGTCTTTTAAAACTTTATATAAACTTTGCTCGTACATTATGTTGATCTACCTTCTGCGAAACCTTTAAAAGCTCTTTCTTTAACTTCTTTGGGTTTTTCGTTTAACAAGTTTTCTTCTTCTTCAATGCGATTAAGTATTTCAAAGGCATCGAATATAGCTAGCTTTTTTGTAGCCGCCGCGTTCTTAAGTCTGTCAGCTGATATATCATCATCTGAATCAACAATAGCTTCTTTAGCTACTTTTATTAACTCTTCAACTGCTCGCTGCCCAGCTTGGATTATATTCTTTTTCGTTTCCTTGGTGTTCATACTTAATTACAATATCATTAGATTTCATACAGTAAAGTCTTTTACCTTCAACTAAAAACTCCCATTCACCGCTAGGCGTATAGCCTACAAGATCTCCTGGGTTTATTTCTAGCGCTTTTAGGGACTTATTACCATATTTTAATATACCAACAAGCTCGCGCTCTTTATCAAGCGTTAGAGAATCATTACTTTTTATAGGTGTTATAAAACATCTGTCACCAACAGTGTTCCAACCGTTTTTATTTTTATATAAATAAACCTGGTCAAGGTTGCAGAAATACAAATTATTTTCAAAATAAGATCTGCTTTTCTTTTTTTTACCTTTCATATCGTAAAAGGTTCTGAATACATTTTGATGTATAACTATTGTATCACCTTTTTTAATACTAGTTTTAAAAGCTAGCGGTGTTTCTATAACTTGAGCTAAACGGTTTACAAACTTCCAGTTTTCAATTTTAGTATTGATAATTACATCTTTACCTGCTATCTCAACTGTGTTTTTGTATTTATCACCAATAGGTTTTACGATAAAATCGTACAAGCTTTTCATCAGTACTCTAAATCATATTCAACAGATATAGCCATATTGGAATTAAACTTCTTCCATGGCAACACTTCGTTGTTTTTCTTTATATGAATATTATAAGATCCATCATTTTCACTAAATAGAATATAAGCTATTTCATGACCACCATAAACCTGCTGACCTACTGAGTAGTGCATAGCATCATTTTTATAATCAGAGCCTATACTGATTTTTCTTATAACTGAATCCATTATGCTTCTTCAGTTATTTCAGTGTATTCACCAGTATTAAGATCAATAGAAATTTTACCGTACTCTTCTTCAAGCTCTTTTTTATATTCTTCTAAAACTGTATTTACTTCTGCTACTTTGTGAAGTAAAGCGTGTTTTTTACTTTCTAAAATACCTATCTCAACAACAGTATCTTCTAGGTCTTTATTTTTATCTGCAACTTTTTTTAGTTGTTCTTCTGTAATTTTTGCCATTTGATTTAATTTAATTTGATTTATAATAATATAGTTACTCTTCTTCTTCGTTATTTACAGATGATACTTCTTCATCTTTAGGCCAACCGGCGAATTTATGTGCAGCATTATCGCCAGGATAAACTTCATACTGTCCAAAATCTATAACGTCTGTTGTCATGATATCATATGCCCAACCAGGATAATACACTGCTGGAGTTATCAGGTTTCCGTCAGAATCACAGGTTGGTTTTATTTCTATTATTTTACCAATATTAACAACTGACTGAGTTCCGTTAGTGTACTGCATAGTAGTAACACCTTCTTCAGTTACTTCTTTCCAAACACCTTCTCTTTCTAGCCATACTTTACCTTCAAGCTCGTTGTCAAAAACCGTTTTATATATATACATAATTTAAGATGTTAAGCAAATTAGTTCCGCGTCTGTTAATGCTTCTTTAAATACTGCAACGCATTTTGTTTTTCCAAAAAATTCAGATGCACCGCCGCCGCTGTTAAATTGTAAACTTGTGAAAGTGTCCGCGCTTGGTAGTGTTGCGCTTGTGTCTGTGTTTACTTTTGACCCATTTATAAACAAAGCAATATCATTTAATTTATATTTTAAAGCAACTTTTATAAAATCCGTTGCATCTGTGATATCAGCCCCCATACTAAACTGTGTCGCTCCACTATTTGAGCCAAAACAGCTAACTCTGTTATTTGTTGAGGAATAACTTATAAAAACTCTATTAGACGAAGAGCCGCTTGATAAAGATAAAGCTCTTGCTGTACCATCATTTGCTAAAGCTGCTATTTCCGCATATAAAACCCCTTCTGTTGAGTTTATAAGGCTTGTGTCTCCACTGTCGTTTGCTAGGTCTTTGTTTCTAGTTGCAGTAGCACCAAATGTTCGTATATATGAAGTTGGAAATTCATACGCGCTCTCCGCTGTTTCTGCTTGTAAACCCCATAATAAAACTCCGTTTGTTCCGTCCCTTGTTATGTTGGTCGAATTGTCAGAACTTGCTAGGTTTACTCTAATAGAACCAACTACGTCTGTTGTAGTTTGAAATGTGACTGAACATCTATACCAACCATTGCCATAATCTTCAATTTTTGCAGTATGTTGGGATTGTACGGTTCCTAAAGTACCGTTTTGTATATTAAACCAAGACCGCCCATTTGCGTCCGTATCAAAACCACCCGTTTGAATAAATATTAAATCATTGCTCAAGGACTTTTTTGCGAATATTGAAACAGTATTAAAATTGTCAGATACCACATTTGCGGCAAAATAATTTAAACTTGTTTGCCCAATAGCACCGTCATTATTATCTTTTAAAAGTTGTGCGCTGTTGGGGAATCCGTCTGGTGCTGTGCCTTGATTTGCTGTTAAAATAGCATCAGATATGGACGGGGTTGAACTTCCGCTAAAAATATCGCCTTGAGTAAAATCGTTTGAATATGTAGCTGTATTTGTGCGTTGTGGTTCTAGCAACCAATAACCACAGGTATCTCCTAGATAATTTATTCTAGGTGTATTATTTCCAACAAACTCAATAAGCCCGTTTGAATTATATCGACTTGCAATTGTTGCTCTAGTAAAATCAAAATCGCCGCTCGTTACTTCTTTAATAGAAATGCTAGATATTGAACCAACACTGCTTGACGTACATATTAAACTTATATTAGTGAAATTATGAGTTGCTCTAATAAAAAAATCTGCTGTTCCGTTTACGTTTTGAATTGGTGGCCCAAAAAAACCACCACCGCCTGAAAGTTCTGGTTTAAAACTTGTTATGTTAGCCTCGATTCTTACTCTGTATTTTCTGCCAGCTACTAAAGTAGCACCGCCCAAACTGCCTCTTATTCTGCTAGAAGATGTTTGACTTCCGTCAATACTTGCAACACCGCCAGAAAAACTCCAACCAGTTTGTATTAAAGTAAAATTACTTTCAATTAATGAAGGAGCTCCAGGTTTTGTGTATAATTCACTACCAATAACCGGAGTAGGTTTAACAGATAGCATTTCACCTGTGTTATATCCTGTCGGCGTAAGTATTATTGAAGCTTTATCTAATAAATTACTCATGAAGTGCAGTTTTCAAATGATACAAGCGTGGCTTTAGTACAAGTTTGGTTTTCACAGTTTGCAGCTCTAGCACATAAATTTGCCACTAATAAATCAACAGGTCCAAAGCTACCTCCTCCTAAAGTTGTTGATAGTATAGCTACGGCGTTTCCTAATATACTTGGCATATTATTCTAATGCTAAAATGTCAGTTACATCAGTACCAGTAGAATTAACTCTTACAACTTGTAAAGGAATAAAAGATCCAGCTGCTACACCTTTTAAAATAACAGTGTCTTCGCTGCCAGCTGGTATTACTGATAAATTTCCAGAACCACCGCCGCCAATATATAGACTATATCCCTCTATTCCTGTTTTACTTTGAGCAGAGAGACCATTATAATTTCCGTTAGATCTATATATTTTATAAGCAGAAGTACCTGAAGCGAGAACACCGCTAACTTTTATTTGTGTATTACTTGTTATCTCTTTTACAAGTCCTACTACGGGACTACCTAAAACATCGTCTATATAGACAACATCTCCTATAGCTACTTTGTTAGAAAAACCTGTATTACCTGGATTTGAAACTCCTAGAAAATTAGCGTTTAAATCTATAATAGTATCTCCTGCAACAACTGCTGAGTTTGTTCCTGATATATAACTACCAGGCTGCGGTATGTTTACTAGATCACTTTTTCTAACTTCTACAGCTCTAATAGGTTGATTACTTGCCATATTTATTTATTTTTTATTATTTGTTTTGTTTTTTCCCAGCTACGACCTACAAAATAAGCTCCGTATACTGTTACTAATAGTGTTTGAAATATCGGTATATATTCTTCAGCAATTTTAAACTGACCTATATTGCCATCAAAAAAAGCACAAGCAGTGAATATAACTGTTAAGTATATAAGCACCATTGGTCTTATGTTTTTAGACAGTTTACTATCTGACGCCATGTCTGCCGCCCAGCGAGCACTTACTTGCTCTTGAGCTTCAGTATCTGCCTTTTGTAGTATTTCTGTTATTAATCTTTGAGCTTCTAGCTTTTCTTCCTTAGTAGTTGTTAAGTTATCTAAAACCTCACCAACCTCTTTTATAACATTGCCAGTAAGCCATTGCCATAATTTTTTCATACAATATTATTTAGCTAGTTTCTCGCCAGTCACTTATATTTGTATTAGTTTCAACTTTAGGATTTTTCTTGTATCCAGCTTTTTTTAAATATAAATCAAACTCTTTTTTTATTCCTTTTTTAGCAATTTCATTATCTTGGTTAAGATCGTATGCTCTTCTAAAAATATTTTGAATATTTTTCATCGGTAGTTCGTCAGGAAGGTTTTGTTCTAATGTTAAACCGTAGAATTTACCTTTTTTAAAAGCACCAGGAGTTAACCTCGTGTTAACATTGACGTCTCTTTTTTCTGTAATAACCCTGTCTTTATATTTATCTTCAATGGTAGGATCTTTATCTACCGCGGCTTTCCATTTATCATACTCAGGTGTTCCAGGTTTAGCTATTCTTTCAACTGGTTTACCTTCTATTGTAGTCTGTCTTTCTACTGCTATTCTGCCTTCTGGAGTATTAACAAACTTAGTTTCTTTTGGATCTATTTTGTCATGTTCTTCTGGAGGTCCACCGTGAAAAAGAAGAGCAGATTTTCCAGTATATTTCATGTTAAATGCCATAGTTACGCGTTTTTATAAGCCTCGTCTTCCCAAGGTAGTTTAGCATTACCTTCATCCATTTTGCTTCTTGGATACGTTTTACCTTTCCAGTAAACATTATCATCATCGTAATCAAGGTCACCTCTTTTCATTTGATCTATGTGAACCATCTCGTGATCTATAACGTCTTTAATTTTTGAAGGACAAACATCTTTATTGATGATGATAGTTAAGTTGTTATTAGCTTTACCCATAACATCGTCTTCCATATCAACGTGATATATAGGAGTACTAGATAACTTTTTGTCGTATGGAGGATTGTTAAGTTTAAAAGCCATATTATTGTTTGTATGGAAACATTTTATTTAATGCTCCTTTTCTGGCTTCACAACCGCAAGGGATGTCTAGTCCCTTGCTCATTGTGTCAACCATTTTCTTAATGCCCGTAGCTTTAGTAAACTTTTCTATAGAATCTCCTAAACCTTTAGACTTCATAATTATGCCACTACTACTGCGGTTATTTTAACTCCTGTACTATTTTGTACAATTGCTAAAGGTCCTCCTGGATTCGCAGTTACAGCTGCTATAAATTGATCAGCCCACTCTCCAGCTTTTCCAGTTGTGGTAAATAAATAACTTTTACCTGATTCAGTGTAAACAACCCATTTGTTAGCGTCACCAGTTCCATTTGCTAATCCTTGAAACACAGAAGTGACTCCTCCTATAATAATATCAGAAGTTAAGTTTGCTTCGTCAATGTCTACTTTTTTAATTTTAACGTAATTTGCCATTGTGTTAAATGTTTAATGTTAATGTTAATGTTAATGTTTGGCTAGGTTTATACAGTCCTAATCTGTTTATTAGTCACCCATGCAGTGTCCTTTCAAAGGACTACCCATTCTAGATTGAGCTGCATGCTTAGACAACCAACTTGCATGTTTTGCTACAGGATTGTCTTGTAATAAATTTTTTCTTTCTTGCTTGGCTGATTCCATCTCTGCTGGGCTATGACCCATTTCGGCAGGACTATGACCCATTTCTGCGGGACTGTGCCCCATTTCTGCTGGTGAGTGACCCATGTGAGGACCTTTTCCGTAATTCATATTAATTGGTTTTTGTGTTAATTTTTCTGCAACTCTTCCAGCTACTCCACCAGTGACTGACTGTAATCCTTCTTGAATAGACTCTTTTGCTATTCCTTTTACAGCTTTTTTGATTTTTTGTTTAGGTAGCTTTTCTAGTTTTTTAGTCATAGAATGACCTTTTGGATGATGTGGCATGATTTTAGTTTTTAATTTTTATCGTTTTTTTTGTGATTATCCATGTGACGATTATACAAATCTTTAGAAGGATAGCCGGCTAATTCTTCGTGTGAAGCATATTTATCTTTACCAACTTTTTGAACGTTTTTAGCCGGAGAACCATGATGCTCTTTATCGTACTTCATATCGCCTGCTAATTTTGAAATATGTTTCTCATCAGCAGTCATTTTCTCGTCGCTGTGACCGTGATGATCATCATATAATACATCACGCTTTAAATAATCTATATGAGCCGCGTCGTCTCTCTCAGTAGCTTTGTAATTTTCTTTTGTTACTTTAGTATGCGCGTGATCCATTGACCATTTAGCGTTACCAGTATATTTTCCGTAATGTCCTTTTTGCATTCCCATAATTTATTTTATTCTGGCACACATTGGCCATTTTCCATTTTTGTACCAGAACCGCATGGATTCATTTTTTGCTTTCTATCATTCACAGCTTCTTCAAAACTTTTTCCACCTTCTTTACCTCCTTTTTTGCCTCCGCTTTCTAAGGAGTCAATAGCTCCACCAGCAAGCGTTCCAACTGAAGTAATGTCTGGCACGTCTATCTCGCCGCCATAATAAGTTTCAGTATCCATTGGAGTTCTTCTGTATGAAGCTGTAGCCATTTTAATTGGGCCATCGTTTTTGTGAGATTTTTCAGCTTCTTCTGCCTTATCTAATTGCTCTCGCACTTCAGGATCATCTCTATTGTAATCTCCAGGTGTTCCAGATTTTTCAGAAAGCTCTCTAGCTTTATCAAGAAATTTCTGTTGATGCTTAGGCAGTGGTGACTTCATCATAAAGCCGTCTCTAAATTGTGTCATAGCTTATTTCTTTTTACAACCAAAGTTTTTAGCATAGTTTGCCATTTTAACTACAGCTGGTTTATATTTATCTGTGTTTTTCATTACAGCACTAGCTGCAGCACAGGTGGATTTACCTGGCATATTTTTTTCCACCCAAGATGTAAATTTACCTTGCTTTTTTTCTTTTATTTCAGGAAATTCTTCTTCCTCTTTCTTTTTTAAAAACGGAGACTTGTACATTATTTATATACTTTAGCTTTGCTGGTAATTGGTCCAGCTTTATATTTACATGGAAACTTTAATACTTCCATACCTGTTATACCAGAGCTGGATCCTACAGCGTGAGGTCTACCTGTTTGATCTAATGGTCCGTCCCATATAGCGTTTTCACCTACAACTCCGTGTACGTTTTTTGACGCCATTGTTTTATTATAATTTGGATCTGTTTTATGCATCATTTTGTTTTTTGTTTTTTAAAATAAAGAGCTGTTCTACCAGCAAATAAATTAGCAAGATTAGCGTTGGAACTCATTTCGTAACCAAGTTTGCTGTAATCATATTGTCTTTCTTGCATTCCTTGTCTAGGAGTGTATCCTAAATCTGTACCTGATCTCATAATAGCTTGATCTAAGCTACTACCAGTTAGTCTACCGCTACGCCCATATCTTAAATCGTTATTTATTTCAGCTTGTTCTGCGGTAGATCTTTGTGCGGCAGTTCTATAATCATCAAAAGCATTATAAGGATCACGACCTAAATCGTTCATAGCGTTTAGTTTTGCTTTGTTTGCTCCAAACATAATACTAGGATCAGCTGTTCTAACAAGCCCTAAGTTAGCATCAAAAGCGCCTTGCGTGTCAGCTGGAGCTAAAGCTTCTGGTTGAACAGGTTGTTGAGCAGCGGCTGCAGATGAAGCCGCTCCTATTACACCGCCTGAAGCTTGTGCTCCTTCCATTATACCTGATAATCCACTTGTTCCTTCTTGTTCATTAATGCTTGGTGCCGCTCCGGCTGCCAACATACGCTGTCGTCTTCTTTCTCCTCTAGCACCTCTGTTAAATAAAGCATCAAAAGCACCTCTACTTCGTCTTCCTTTTCCAACACCTAATGCGTCTTGAATTCTTTGACGTCTTGCTGCGCGAGCTCGTGTAAAAGAGTTGTCACTAGGCGACTGAACATTAGACATAACATTTGTTGCGGCTCCTGCTAAAGCACCGGATATGTTGCCAAGAAATTTTAAAGGAGTATTGCTCATCTGTTTTTATCTTTGTTTACGTTGTAAATAGCTTTTGTCATAACCTTATCAGTGTACGTCTCGCCATTAATTATTTTGTTTCGTCTACCTGTGTTTATATCTTCTTCACCTAGCATAACTTTATAAATTCTAGTTATAAGTTGCTTACCTTTAAAAGATACCTTGTATATGTGGTATTTTTGAGTTGTCCTGTTTCTATGTCTCCAAACAACTATCCAACCTTCTTTTAGTAATCTATTCCACCTGCGATTGTCCCAACTGTAAGAGTAAACACCCATTTCAAAATCTTTTTTAGTAAAAAAATCTATACAATCAAGGTATATAAGAAGTTCTAAATCTGCATCGTTTAAATCATTGTTACGACAAGCCCATTTTCTTATAATTCGGTAGTGCTTTAAGAGGTTTAGTTCTCTAATGTCACTAGCATCTAATCTCATAATACAACTACTATGTCACCAGATTTTATAACGTGATATGATTTTTTGTCAACTTCTATTTTGTGGCCAGCATGACGATCAAAATATATTACATCTTTTGGTTTAACACCTGCTACTTCGCTTCCTGCAGAAACTACGGTAGCTTTAATGTAGCGTATATCGTCTCTTTGACTTTCAGCAAGCAAGAGACCACCAGTTGTTTTAGTAGTCCCTTCTTTTGCTTTGTTTATTATTAAATTTCTACCTATTGCTTTCATCAACTCTTAAGTTATTAATTACACAATCAGTAGATAATATTGTTGTTGCTACAGAAGCTGCATTTTGAAGAGCGCTCTTGGTGACGAGCAGTGGATCTATTATACCTGACTCAATCATATTTACCATTTTTCCTGTAACCACATTGTAGCCTTGTCCTTTAGTAATAGGTGTTTTTAAGTTGTCAACACCAGCGTTTTCAAGTATAGTTTTAAAAGGTGCTTTAATAGCTTCTAATAAAACTGTTTCGCCTTTAGACTTAGCTGTTATATTTGTTGCAGCGTTCAATAGAGCAATACCACCACCAGGAACAATCCCTTCTTTAATAGCAGCTTTAGTAGCACAGATAGCATCTTCTACTCTATCTGTTTTTTCTTTTAATTCTATTTCTGAATTAGCACCTACTTTTACAATTGCTATTTTAGCGGATAGCATGGCTAATCTTTTTTCTAACTTTATAACTTTGTTAGGATTTTTTTCTTTTAAAAGCTTTTTATTTATTTCTTTAATAACGCTTTTAATCTCTTTGTTTGAGTCCTCTATTTGCAATATAGTTTCTTGATGCGATGTAACGCTTTTTAAACATGTACCTAAATAATCTAGAGTTATCATGTCCATGTCATCGCCGAGATCTTCATTTACAATTGTAGCACCAGTTAAAAGAGAAAGGTCTTGAAGCATCTGCTGCTTGTTAACGCCGTATGTTGGCGCGTCAATAACATTTACTTTTATATTACCTTTCATTTTATTCATAGCTAGAGCTGATAAAACACCTTGTTCTAAATCGCCTATAATAAGCAAAGGTTTATTGTTTTTTATTACATGCTCTAGCACCGACTGTATTTGTCTTATTGTTTCAACCGGTGACTCAAGTATTAATACTAGAGGATTTTCTAGTTCTGCTGTTTTGTTAGCTTTGTTTGTTATAAAGTGCGAGTTCTTTAAGCCCTTGTCGTACTGAACACCGTCTATAACTTCAACCTTAGTATCGCCTTCAGATGTTTCAAGCATGACAACTCCTGTGTTGTCTACAGCTCTAAAAGCATCTGCTATAATTCTACCAAGCTTTGGTTCGTTGTTAGTAGATATAGTGGCTATGTTATCTATCATATCGCCTTTTACATCTACCTTAAGTAGCTTTAAATAACTAACTACTTTATCAACTGCCGAGTTAATACCTTCTTTTAACTCTCTTGCATTTGTTTTATCAACTACTTTGTAAGCTTCTTTAAGTATTGCATGCGCAAGTACTGTGGCTGTAGTTGTGCCGTCGCCAGCTTCTTGTACTGTCTTGCGTGCTGCTTCTTTCAGAAGCGTGGCACCCATATTCTCTACAGGATCTCGCAGTATAATAGAATCTGCGACTGTAACCCCGTCTTTTGTAATAACAGGTCTACCCGTGTTATCTTCAAGTATAACGCATTTGCCGCTAGCCCCGAGCGTGGAGCTAACAGCTTGCGTTAGTTTTTCAATTCCTTTAAATACATTATCTCTGGCTTCAATACCAAAGTTAAGGTTCTTGACTATTGCGTCTGACATATTTGATTAGATTAAATTTAAGTGTATTGGTTTTATTCAAAGGTTTTAACTACCTTAGGTCCTTTCAAGTGATCTAGCTTTTTAGCGTAGTGTTCTACTGAGCTGTCGATTGCTTGTTCTGCACCTTCTATAGTTTCACGTCTTGTAACGTCGGCCCACTCATCTTCTAGAGTATGGTGTTCGGTTTGATAAAAGCCATTTGGTAGTTGCACTATGCGCCAGTTTTTCTTTTCAGCTACATGCTCCCATAATTTTCTGGTTTCATCGGATACTTGTGGTTGACTAGACCACGAATTAGTCTGGTAATAAATTGTCATTGGTTTTGGTTTTAATTGTTATTATTGGTTTGCACTATCCCGTGCCGGGTATATTTTATATACTCACTTGGTTTTAGTGATTTTTACTATGAGTATTTTCTTACTTCTATAAATCCAAGTGTTACTCCATCAGCTGGTTGTCCATCTACTAACTTTAGATTAATTATTTGTATTTCACTTGGATTTACGCTTTTAACAAGAAGTGTTGTTGCTGTTGCTGGTGAAGCAGAATTACCACCTGTTATTTGTATAAAATGTGTGTTAGCGGATGCGAGTAAACCGGATAATCTATAATCTCCTGTATTTGATCTTGACCAAGTAGGTGTTAAACCAGTATCGTTGTTGAGTACCGTAGCTACTGGCGCGTCGCTAGCAGTGCTTCCGCTTTGTGTTATTTTAGCTACATAAGAAGTAAATCCCTTATTAACAAGTGTTGATATTGATCCTACTGTAGCTGTTTTAGTAGAATTAGGCGTAGTCGATGTGTCTGTTAATATTACTAAATCCGCGTTCTCTGGTGTAACCGTAGGATATGAATTAATTATTGCCATGTTTTTAAGTTTTTTCTAATCTGTTTGTTTCTGGGTTGTATTCATGAGTATGCACGCTTTCACCAGCTCTGTCAAATGCACGTTCTTCAGCTGTCATCTGGTTTCTTTTCTCACCTTCTGCTGTCAAATTACCATCTGCGTCCATATGTCCGCGTTTTTTAAGTAAGTTCATTGCAAATGCTTCGTCACCAACCTGAGCTATCAGTCTTGGAACAAGCTCGCCACGACCCATAAACTGTAGTGTGCTCATATATCTCTATATACTTACATATAAAGGCGGAAACTTACAAAGTGTGACAATAGGGTACTACTTATATACCTTAGAAGGCTAATGTCACATAAAAAGCATAGCGTGTATTGAGGTATGGTGTTGTATTTTATAGATTTTTTTTCTACAGATTTGTAAAATTGATTGATTTTTGCCAGCCCTACCGGCTTTTTACAGTTTTTTTTGTTATATATTCGAATTTTTAATTGAAAATATTTTGATTTTTTTTTTACAAACAAAATACAGAATGTTTTGGATAATATTACTGTAACTAACTTATTAATCTATTACTTATGAAAAATTATATCAAGAATATCAAATCAACCTGGAAGATCTATAAGCAAGGCCGCTGGGCTGGATCAATGAGTGTCTACATGTTTATTCTTCGATATACTTTCAAGTATATTACTAAATAAATTACAAACAAAATACATTCTTAATTGGATAATATAATAAACTAATAAATACTAATATAAATACATAATAACTATGCAAACTTTAAATTCAAAAAGATTTGTCGTCAGACAATCACTCATCGGAAAAAATACTACTATCAATGTCACTTTCAAAAATGGCAAAACATACAAGTATAATCATGACAAAGTATTCAATATCATGAAGTCAAAGCTTACTAACATGCCTTGCTTTATCAAATACAAGTCATACACTTCAAGTACTTCAGTACCTGTAATTCTAAGAGATAAAGAGGTAGTATAATACTACTTCTTTATTACTCAGTGAGAAATTCAGTGCAGCACTCTAACTATAAATTAAACTAATAAACAATTATACACTTATAAATAAAACTTATATGAGAAAGTTCTTACACACTATTATCTTGAAAATCAGTAGCTTTAAGATCTCTGACTACATAGAAGTAGGCAGTGCACCTGATGAAACAAGATGGTAGTTACAAACAAAATACAATATCCTTTGGATAATATAATAAAATCAACTAATAATAAATAATACTATGTCTAACAAATCTTACACCTTACTAAAAATATCACTCAGAGTTTTCAAAAAACATTTTCTTGAACTCACAGATGAGCAGAAGTCTGAAGTGTTAGATATATACTATGATTTCTATTAAAAAACCGGAGTGAATGGCTCGGCAGTAAATCGTGGCGTACTTAATATAGATGAAAAACTCTATAGCGTTAGTAGGTAAATCGCGCACGTGTGTGAGAAAGGTTCGATTCCTTTGCACTCCACTAATTACAAATAAAATACAATATCTTTTGGATAATAATATAAACAACTTATGTCACATACTAATTTTAATTACAATAACTTACAAGAGTGGTCAAAAAAAGACTTAATAGAACAAATATTATTACTACAAAATCATATAAATAACTATTCATACAATAAATAACTATGCAACACAGAAATATACCATACGAGTATCGTGAGTGGACTTACGAAGGCACTAAATGTTCTGCCTTTACATGCAAGTACTTTAACTTTCACCCTTATCACATTATGTCTTTCTCTACAGAACTAGAACAAGATATGATCGCTCAAATCGATGAGTACATAGATAACAGAGAAGTTTACAAAATCAAGAAAGATCTGTCTACTCAAGCAGCAGCAGACTTCTACAAAATATTAAACTATAAAGGTGATTAACTATGAGATATAATATAATATATTGGTGTAATGGCACCTATGAACCAGAAATAATAGATGAAGCAAAAGATAAAGCAGAAGCTTTATTCCTTGTGCAAGAGTACAGAACTGCTTTTAAATCCACTAACATAAGCTATCAAAGAATATGAAAACACTTAAACTAACAGAAAACGACTGCATTTTTGTACACTATGTACTACGTATGTACGCTCAGCAAACACCTGGGTTAGATCAAGAAGACAAAGATGAAATACGTGAAGTCGCAGCTAAATTTAAATAATATGAAGAAAAACAAAATACTAGCAGGATCGGCAGTGTTTCTAGCCGCAGTGTACTTAATATTTATGTATAATGTACTACAAGATAGTAAGGTAGGCAAAATGTACGAAGTATGGTACTCAGAACAAGGTGATGTGTTAGGTTATAATATAACCTTCAAGCACAACAATGAAACTATTTACTACTTTATTGACTCTGAAGATATAGAAAACTATGAAGAATAAAAGAAGACATAAGCACACTAAGCTACTACAAGTACAAATCAGAATGATCGAAGACGAGTGGTATAATCGCTTAAATAAAGCTATTTACAAACAAAATACAAACACTATTGGATAATATAATAAACAAAACTATGCAACAAATAAAATTCTTACCCAACAACCATATTCGCCTCGGCAAAAAAACTTACAAAGGCTACCATGTCGGCGAGCTACCACCTAAGTTTGCTTTCATCTACGATCAAGACAAAGACAAAGATGGCGTTAGCGAGTGGTTTAACTACAAAGGTTTAACTTACATTGAAAAAGTTGAGCTTCCATGGTAGTAACTAACATGAAAGAGCTGCTAATCTATGCAGAGCAGCAAAAGAAATTACGTGCAAGCGAGCATAGGCGTAAGCACGCACATGACGGCAAGTGTAGTGGACTTAGTGATGCTGAGTACAATCGAGTCAAGCATCCTCAGAAGTCTACCTTTACGAAGGCTAGAAAGTTCACTCACAACCGTATGTGGCGAGATCATACAAAGAAATTTACAGTAGAACAACTAAAACAAATAAAAACCCTATGACAAATTGGCAAAAAGAGCAATTTCTGCTCGAAGAACAGTTCGTAAAGCGTATGCTTATCGACTACAATATCAGAGAAATAACAACACAGAAACAGGCTAAAAATGAAACTCGTGAGTTTGAATTTCCTGTGCCTTGTTATACAAAACAAAGACTTGAGTGGTATAAGCGCAAGAAATATGAATTTAAAGACTTACCACGACTACGCATTGCTTGTTTCAAGTCAGGTTATGTACGTAAGCAAAACGGTGCAGACAGAGCTTATCAACTAAATCCTACGTACACTCAAAATCAAAGATATGTGTGGATGCGACAAGGTGAGTTCACTGAAAGCTCAGAGTCTTCCC
>Ga0181422_1000345_pt1 | contig 15078 bp, 13 predicted proteins | sample 45SPOviralmetaG_FD_130147 | JGI IMG/M metagenome (GOLD analysis project Ga0181422, IMG submission 130147) | Marine viral communities from the oligotrophic San Pedro Time Series (SPOT) site, San Pedro Channel, CA, USA - 45 SPOT_SRF_2013-07-18 | ecosystem: Environmental > Aquatic > Marine > Strait...
ACAAGACCTCTTAACTCGTAATACTTTAGTTCGTAAACTCACTAAAGATATTACTCATTAAGATTAAACTCCGTTAAGACAAAACACCTAAATATATTTGAAATGATTATTGGTTATATGTAGTAGATATATGGAATAATATTATTTAATCCCTTCCATCCACGGTTCGCCAGCAAAATGCCGACAAACCTGCCGCCAGGGACTTATATTTTGCTTTCGCTTAGGATTATATGTGATATCGGGTGTGCTTATACCCTTGCCCAGGCACGTTATTTGATTTTATGTCAGCCCCGATTTACCGTATAGCCCTGCTGACGTTTTGATATCATAACCTTGTGTTGCTAACGCCAACACCAACGGTCTCATGAGATTATATTATGGATTTGCAACCTTTTCTCGTTTTTCAAGGAGACTATGTAGGCTGTAATATTAGTTTTTTGGGGAGTTTTTTTATTAGTTGTAGTAGTAATATAACATAAAAAAAGGGTTGAGTCAACCCTTTTTCTGCTTTTTTGATGGTCTTCGGCGTTTGCCGTTGACTTTTGGTCTACTATCACGTTTCTTAAAGAACCCGTCTTTACGTAATAATTCGTCAGCCGCTTTGCTTAATTCTTTAGTCATTACTCTGTGTCCTCTTTATCCCAGTTGTCAAATTTTTGCAATATTTCTTTAAGAGAAATAAGAGGTCTATCTGATGTTAGTTGTTTTTTATGAAATCCATCAGTTCGGTATACATAATAGTGACATTCGAGTCGAAACTCTTTTGATAGATATATTTCACGTTCTTCTTCATAGTATGGGTCAACAAAAAACTTAGGTTGTGCGTATTCAAATCCGTTAGCTACCAAACTTCTCATAACACTTTCAGTAAACAGTGTTTTACCCATCAAGTTAGTGCCTGCTATGTCATATTTGTCAATAAGTATTTTCATAACTTTACTTCCAATACCAAGACCTCTGTATTTTGGTTCTATCCATCGTGTATCTAAAAATCTACTTAGAATATTACCGTCTTCGTCCGTAATCCATGGTGAAATAACCATACCTACTTTTTTACCATCTACTTTGATAAAAAAAGCTACACCATCTTTGATATCTTTTAATCCGGTTGCAATTCTTTCTTTTGAACTTAATCCCTGTGATTTAGTGTTTCCTGCATATTCTTTAGAAAACTGTTTGTTCCAATTAGATAGTAATCGTGCGTGAGCCTCACTAGGGAATACATCTTCTACTGTTACATTCATAATCTTTTGTCCTTTAGTTGTCATTATGTAAACATTGTAACACGATTCGCTATATTGTCAAGTTTTTAGCCAAGAAAAAACCCTTGCAGACGGGAGTCATACAAGGGCTTTAACTACAACTAAAGGATATACATATTCATGTATCAATACATACTCATGTATTATAAAAGTTAGTTGTCTGACAGGACAATACTCACTTTCATGTATTTATAATAACACCTTTTGATTCGATTGTCAAGTCTTTTTTAAAAAAAATCCCTGTCCGTAATGGCGGTAACGAACAGGGATCCTAGTCTTCAGGAGAACAAAATGTTTAGAACATTTTGTTTGAAGTAGTAACAATTATGTCAATATAAGCAATTTATACATTAGAAGTGTAACTACTTTGTATACCATGTCATTGAAATACAAAAGGAGTATAATTGTTACTATATATATTTATATCACATATAGGCGATGGCGTCAAGTGTTTTTGCAACTTTTTTTACACTTTTATTAAAATCTTCTGGTAGATTGATTTCCCACATATTTTGTCTTGGACTTGTTGTTGTTCTTAAAATAGATCCTTCTGGTATGTATCTCATATTACAAGTATGGTCTACTAAGATAAGTCCTCCGCTACCTTTTAATCTTTTGTCTCTTTGTTTGCGCCATTTAAGTTTTTTGTATCGTGCTTCGTCTAATATTGTATAAGTCACTTTAATTATCCACTTCGTCAAAACTATCCCATAATTCAGCCATCTCATCTACGAGATGTGCATATAATCTTTGTCTTCTTTTGTCCAGTGTTCTAAACAAAACAATAAATTCATGTAAATCATGAATGTCGATTAAGCCAATGCTCTTGTGTTGGGCGAGCATCATGTCAAGTTTCATCAACACATAACTGTGTTTCATTTCTGCTTGTCTATCCCATTTTTTGGTCTCTAAGTCCCAGTACTGTTTTAAATTCACTATTCTTACCATTTTACTCGATTTGACCAATACGCACCTGACATTTTGCCTTTAGCAATATTCTTGGCGTGTCTTGCTCTAAAAGCCGCTCTTTTTTCTGCGCCTTGTTTTGTTTTTACTTTACCAAAACCTTTCACACCTTGCTGACCAAAGCGAATAAGTTTTATTTTATTACCATCTTTAGCCAGAACAACGTGTGATTTAGTTTTGTGGTTAGGAGTTTTCTTTGGTTTGTTATAACCAGATAACCCATAACGTGATAATCTAGGATCTTTAGCCATTAGCTTGCAATGTTGTTTGCTGGGTCGTGTGCTTTCTTCCAGTTTGAACCATCATAAAAAGCTAAACATTTAGCACCTGCGTTACCATCTGAGATATACGCCATAGCACCTTCGTCAATAGCACCTGCACCTGCAAGTGTATTTGCTACTGATGTAGTTAATATTGTATTCACAAAACCATTAACCGCTGTTAACTTTGCGTTTGCTGTAATTGTATCTGTATTAGCATTACCTAATACTGTATTACCGTCAACTGTTAAGTTAGTGTTAACTTTTAAGTTATCGTTTACTGTAACATCACCGCCATCGTTTGAAATAGATCCTGTGATAATAACATCATCATCTAGTTTTAAATTACCACCAGATTTGATTGTTCCGTTACCGTTTGGATTAACTGTAACTTCGTCACCTTGTAAACTTAGTGTAGTAGTTCTAACATCTGTGCTTCCTGATCCACGTCCTGTTGCTGATGTTTCTAATAACATCTTTGCACCACACGCCGTTGCACTTTGATTTTCTGTAGTTTCAAATTTGATTCCGGCTTGTGAGTGAAAAGGAGTAGTTCCTGAACCATCAATAGTTCCAGAACCGAGAAGACTCAATATTCTTTTACCACTAGTCAAAGCGGCTGGTGAAGCTGTTGTCCCGCCTGAAATTGTAGATGAAAGTCCTGGATTTGTGAATCCCTGTGAAACAGGTTTACTACTTGTTCCTTCATTTTCTTTTAGTTCTATTTGTGCCCAAGCTGTGTCGCCTGCGTTTACATTGAACCCGTGTTGTGCGTAACCGGCACTTACTGCATCGCCAATTACTGTTGTTTTATCTGCCGCACTGCCTGTTACAGTTACTTTGTCAATACTTAAATTGATATCTGTATCTGTGGAACTGTGAGACAACCCTAATGCAGTAAAGTTACCGTCTAACTCATCATGAGCGAGTGCGGATCCTTTTCCTGCTCTTGTTGTTATTTTTGCCATCGTTTTCTCCTATTATGGTAACAATTTTATTTTATAGTTGCCGCCTGAAAAAAGGCCACCTGTTTTTAATCTAATTCCCCAATCTGTCCATGCAAGAAATGCCACCTCTTGCTGTGCGGAACTTGTATACGCGGTTCTTTCTACATCTAACCATCTACCTGATAAGTTTGTTTGACTATCTTGGTGATGAATTTCAGCTTTTTGTCTTACTTCAAAATTTGTTGAATTTAGACCTTGGAATTGATGAACACCATTTGTATTAGTTGTGTAGTTATTACCTGCTACATTGTAAAATCTAACATAAGTTTCAAATCTAACTTCTGGTTCAAAACCTGATGCAATCGCACCCGGAGGAGTTACAGTTACTAGTTGTTGTTCAATATCAAATCCTTGACTATCTCTAAGAAGAAATTTAATTTCTTGATACTCTGGGTCATTTGTCGTTCTAATATGATTAGGATTATTATAAGGTGCAGTTTGTATTTGGACATCTGGGCTACCACTTGGAAGATTGTCAATACGTGTTAGTGTTGGCATACTACCAATTGTGCTGATGTGACGACCGCCCTCTGTTATTTTGTAAGTTGAAAAGAAATTAATTTGTCCTGATAGATATGTCCATAATTGTAGTCCACTTAAATAAGTAAAGTTTAAAGTTCCTTGTCCTATTTGTGTTTCTGTTCCAGTATACGTTCTACGATGTAATGTAAAATTGGCAGTATGTGAGATTCCATGCTCTGGAATATTATTAGCAGTCTCATTTACACCTGTAACATACAATCCTTCTATGATATCATGTATATCTTGTTTTAATTGGAAACCAGTATCAGTTACATTTAAAGTTGCACCTAATGGTGTAAATAATGTTCCACCTGTAAATTGTAATCTATATAAACTTGGTCCGCCATCGATTGCTGTATCTGTAATCGTAATCGCTCTATCAGGCGTATAATTCATATTTTCACTTAATTGTTTTGATGTAAGATTAACAAGATTGCCGTTAATATTTCGCTGTGCCGCAAATTGTTCTTGCGCCTCCTCAGTTGATAATGCAAAACGTCCTCTTATATCAACACCTACAAAATCTTCATCTCTAACAAAATATTGTTTATTTTGATTTGATGTTCCTAAAACAAATTCTGCTGTAGCTTGTCCATCAACAGTTCCAACGTTATCAACTGCATTTGCATGTATTACTGTTGTTCCATTTATTGTTCTTCTTTGGTCGTATATAATTGTAAAATCTGCATTACCGTCTGTTACTGGTGTAAATTTAGTATTTTGAATTGCCGCATTGACTTGTGCTTTTGTTCCTGTATATGCAACTAAACTAGAACTTACATAATTAGTTACTACGTAATTAGGATCTACATATGCTTCAAATGATCCTACTGTAGCGGGATTCATTGTAATAGTAACTGTGTATTCTGCATTAAATAAATCACCCGCACCATCTAACACTGGTGTTAAATGTGAGAATATTCTTTGGTCTTGAATATCTTCTGCATATTGCATTAGAGGCCAACTTGCTAGATATTCTGGTGAATCTGTTGCAGAATTAAACCTTGAAATTGGTGGGTTAAAGTTAATTATTAAAGTTGTATCTGCTACTCTTTCTATTGATCCTTCTATCCAGAAACCACCATTCGTTGCAGGAGATCCAGTTAAATCTGGTGTATTTGGTCTAAACTTTAAAGTAGCTAAAGCAGTGTTTACTTCTGTTTTTGGCCCTGTAATGATAAGTGGGTCTGCGTCCGTTCCTGTTCCTGTAACAGTTGTTTGAGGAATAACAGTAGCATCAGAACTTGTTCCCCATGTTAAACTATTAAAAGGTTGTGACGCAGAACCATCCCAATATTTTGAACGAATAGTAGCTTTGTAATTTGTTTCAAAATAGTTTGCTGAATATCCGTTTGTAGTAGTGTATTCTTTATTTTCATCTAACTTTTCTGTAATTTCAAGTGTGCTATCAAAGTTAAAAACAAAATCTTCTGGCCATTCAAACAACGGAGTTGACAGTGAAAAATCTGCATTTATTGTTGGGTTACTAAATGTCGTTCTGTGCGATGGCGTAAAGTCTAATAAAACTCCTCCATCTAAATTACGTGTTATTTTATATTCTACAAAAAAATCTGTGGTTCCCGTATACAAAGGGTCTGGAACCATTTTCATATTAGCTAAATTTTGATTAATTGCATTTTTTGTTCCTACCATAGTGTAGGTTGTTCCCAGACCAGTATTACTAGTTAACGTGTCTCTATTTGTAGAAAGCAATTTAGCAGATGTAAATGTTCCTCCATTAACATTAATTAGTTTAGCCTCTACTGTATATTCTGAATTAAATGCAACAGAATCCGAATTATCTACTGCCGTATCTGTTATTAAAAGATTTGAGTCATATTTTGTTGATTCATTATTTGCCCAACTAAATGTTTGTGGAGTAGAAGTAAAGTCTGGTAATGCAATAGCAGACATTGAGAATGAACCAGTGTCTTGTGTTTGATGTGTTAAATCACCACTTGTTCTGTCTACTGTATAGTTAATTGTAAAACTACTATCAAAGTCTGGTGCAGGGACAAAGAAAAGATTTTGTAATGCTGTGTTAACAAAATCACGTGCACCACTTAATTTAAAGCCGCCTGTTGCCGCACGAAAGAACCCTGCGTTTCCATTTCTTCCTAATACACCTTGTGTTGTTGAGTTTATTGTAAACACAACATCAAAATCATCATTATGTTGGTGTGTGATTTGTGGGACAATACCTTGATTGAAATCATATGTTTGGTCTTCTGTGTAAGTGTGTGAAGTAGCAAGGTTTGTAACTTCTGCAATATCTTGTCCAGTAACTGCAACTGTTTGTTGTGTTGCTGAATAAGTTGTTCCTAATGTTGGATTTCTAAATGTAAAATCAACAGTCATGTTGAAAGAACTATTAAAGTCTGTTACTGGAGTAAATTCTAAATTTCTTAATGCCGCTTTTAGTCTTGTTAAACTTGCATCTGTTATAGTTAACACACCAGAACTAAAAGATTGCGAATCTACTGTTGTGCCGTTTCCAACAACAAAGGCAGATGTGCCACTTGTTCCAGTCGAATCTAATGTTATGATTGCTTTATATTCTGTAACATCTGGTTGAATGTTTGTAATTGATAAATTACCAAAGTCCCATGGGACTGAAGTTTGGTCTTCTATGTAATGAACATCTGGTATATTTGTAACACTGATTAAAGCATCTGAGAAATAAACTGTTTTAGTGTATTCAGAACCAACGACACCATCTGAAATTGTCAAATACATATCAAATGTTGTTTGATTGCCTGCACCGTAATATCTAACGTTGTCTAAAAATGCTTGTGCTTCCGCAACTGATCCTGTAAAGTCAAAACGCCCATCTGAAAAATTTCTTGTTGCTGGCTTTTTATCACCAATAAAAATATTATCATCGTCTGTAAATACTCCAAATGTGCCGCTAAAAATAGTATTGCCAGTTCCAAAATATCTAAATGCACATTTTACTCTAACGTTTTCTGTATCACTTCCGTGTGATATTGTTCCTAAATTAACTAGACCTCCTGCTACTGTGTCATGTGCAGTAGAGTTTAAATCTTCTGTTGGTGGGACAACTGAAAAGAAAGGTCTTTGATTTCCTGTAGTTGGTTCTGTTGGGTCAAACGTAACCACATTAGAAGAAACTACACTTGCACCATTATAAACTTTTAATGAGAATACAGTATTACCTATTGCTGGCGGTTCTTCATCTGCAAATCCTGATGCTGTTGTTTGATTGGCTTTTAATGCTACAGTTTGAAACCCGCTTGGATTTGTTGTTGCATTATACGGTCTTGATTGTGGCTTGTCTGCTGGAAAAAATGATAGTGTATCTAAAACAGCATCTACATGGTCTCTTTGTCCTTCACATACCCATTGTGATTGGTCTTCGTGATATACTGCTACGGCTGTTCCTGAACTTGGTGTAGATAAATGACCTGTGTTATCCCAATTACCACTTGAGTGTGTGATTATTACTTTTACTATGTCTGTTGCGTTACTGAATACGCTGGAGTGTGCCGTTGCAATCTCTGATGATCCGTATCCGAAACTTGTCTCCTGAAAGGGAGTGTATGTTACTGTTTTACCTAAAGCCATTTATTTTTCTCCGTTATACGGTGTTTGCCCATATTCTAGTATATTTATCCGGGTCATGTTTCTGTGCTGTAACCGAATAAATACCGTCTTCCGACTCCTCGATTGCTATTACACGATAGTTTCCATACAATGTTCCTGAATAAGTGTTCCAAACTGCATCGTTGGCAAAATCTGCATTATATGTTATTGCTCCACCGCTTGTGTTTACTGTTTCTGAATTACTTGTTGAAATAGTAGCAGTAGTTCCAGAAACTGTTCCTGTTTTTACAAAACCCAGTGAATCTGTTATTGCTATTGAACCTGAGCCTGCATCTCTATCAAGTGTCACTGTTCCGTTACCATTGTCTGTAGCTACACGTCCACCTTTTGATGATGTATCTACTCTTAAAGTGTCATTTAATAAAATCAAATCACCTGGTAGAACATCGAAATGATCCCAACCTGCAATGTAAGTAACTATCTCTGAACTTGCCGCTTCTGTTTCATATAACCAAGCACCATACCATAATGCTTGTTGTTTGTTTGTGCATCCTGTTAATTCTACATTTGTTTCTCGTCTGCCATATGTAGCAATGCTTGAATTGTTTATATATTGAACTTCTTCTACCTTGTAGAAGTTGTCTGGATTATTAAATTTAACGTTGATAACGTTGAATATGTTTTCTATTGAACCTGATTGATAAGTCACCTCAGCCGCGTTTGTTTGATTAACTAGTTTCTTAATTATTGGTGTGTTTCCACCCCAACCACTGTAAGCGGCACCATCGAATATTAATCTTGGATTACCATTTAAATAAACAAATTTTGCAAACATTGTATCTGCAATTTTTTGTAGTGCTTCATACTTTGATTCTCCACCATAGAATACACCGTTAAATCTTGCGGCTCTTTGATGTGCAACGCCTGATGGTTGTTGTTGGCACCATACTGATGCGTTGTAAATATCACTATATAATCCTACATTTGTTTTTGCATCATATTTTTGCTGTGCATTTAATTTGATATCATCCCCTAATCCATATGTAGTATTTGTTAGATAGTCAAAAAAGACCCATGCTGGGTTACTTGACCATCCTTTATTGCTTGTGCTACTTGTATAATTTGCTGTTCTCCAGTTAGCAAATGATGTAGCACCACCTGAAATTTCTGTTGGTTCTTCAAGATTAGTTCTGCCACCAATAAAGAAACCTAATTCGCTTAAATCAGTTTCACCATCACCTTGCTTTGGTCTATATTTTACTTGAGCAAATGAAACGTCACTCGCTGTTAATGAATTTGTAAATGCTAATGCAGGGATAAATTTTGCTAATAAATTCTTTGTTGTTTGTTTTGGTTGTGTAATACGACTTGGTGATACTCCTCCTGCAAATGGTGTAATCGTTGTTGCTAAGAGCGGAGACAGAGCACCGTTAGTTGGCTGTAAGCCATTGTAAGTGTTACCAAGACCTGCTGGGCCTGTAACTGTAACTACGTTAGTTGAACGTGTTGCCGTAAAATCTGGTGTGCCAGTCGTATAATCGTTTATTGCTACTTTGATTTGTTCTGCTATTTCTGATGTTGTGCCACTTGCTGTAATTGTGTTCATAATAAGTTTATTACGAACTAAGCATTTAAACTTACCTGAAGTGCCTGTAACTGTGATTGTAAATGAAGGTGCTGTATAAGTCGTTATAGCTTGACTTCTAATGACTTTTGCGGATTCCGAAGCACCTTCGCTAGAACTTATCGCAAAAGTGATTGTAACATCGCCTATGGTCGCCGTAGAGCTACTAAATTTAAGACCTGAGTCCAAAGTAGTCTGTAAGTTAGCTTTAGTGCCTATAAGTGTCATAGCCGCTGAATTTCTATTACTTGCACTAACTGAACCTTGAACTGTAGTAACATCTACTGTGCCTTGGTCTACTGAAATAACAAGTGTATTTGATGCACTAGCATCTGCATTTGTAACTGTAACTGTTGGTAGTGTAACTGTATCTGCTACACCGTCACCTGAATAAGATGAGTCTACTGACATTTCTGCAAACGGGACATCTGGAACTGCTGGAACTGTAACAGAGCCTTGTGTTCCTGCTGATCCTGATGAACCTGCCGCACCTGTGCCACCACTTGTTCCTGTAGTTCCGCTACTACCAGTAGTTGAACCGTCTATAACAAGTAACGGTGTTGGGGGTGTAGTTGCTGAGAAAGTGCCTGTAATAACTTCTGTATAACATCTTTTTTCTTCTAATGAATACGCTTCTGTTTCTGTTTCTGCAATATGTTTTTTGAACCCATGGTCTGGTTCAAATAATTTAAATGGTGTTGCTGTAGTAGCCGCAACACTTACTTTAGCATCAAAATCATTCATTGGTTTACATACATCTACTGCATATAGATATGTGTTTGTTGATATTGTAAATTCATCATCTGCGTCTTTATTGTCTATCCAAGCATATACTTTAACTTCGTTTGCCGCACTGACAATTTGATTTGGGTATGCACTTAGATAATCACTCAATGACCAATCTTTAAAATTAAACTTTTGTAAATCTGTTGAGTTACAGTCATTTGAAGTCCCATCTAATGAACCTGTTTGTTGTGTGCCTGCCGCTGTGCCTGTAACTATTTCACCTGAACCTGCGTTCATTTGTGTAATGTTAAATTCTTCTGTGTGTTTATATCCGCCATTCTTTAAGAATGATACTGGATAATTTGTTTCATGTAATACAAACTCACGACCACATAGTGTAGTTGTCAAAACAACGTTTACTGTAACTGAACCTGTAGCACGTGTATTTGTAGTTGAACTTTGTCCGTCTGGTGCAACTTCTACACTTGGTGTTAAACAATTTAGATTACCACTATTTGATATTGGTCTTGTTGTGCCACAAAGTGTAATTGTTCCATCTACTACTTTTGATACTGTTTCTAATTCTTTGTAGATGCCTTCTGGAAAAAATGTTGTAATGTTTATTGAATCTGTTGATTCATCTACTTCTGCAAAATCTATTGCTGTATCAAAGTATGGTGTTGATTCATCTAGTCTTCTTAATGGTGCACCTTTACCAGAAACAATACTTGTTCCTGTGCTTGGGGGTGCTGTAATAGTTGTTGTTGTTTTTAGTGTGCCAGTCGTTTCTACATGTGTTGGTGGGGGATTGTGTTGTGTGTATTTGATTAGACCATCTGCTGGCCCTACACCACCTGTTCCACCTGTTCCGCCATTACCTGCTGTTCCACCTGTGCCACCATCACCACCTGCACCACCATCATAAGTAGCGCCTGTTTCATTAAGTAGTGAGTTGAATGATTTTGCTTCCCATTGACCTGCATCATTGTTCCAGAAAAGAACATAGTTCTCGCCTTTACCTGCACTAACGTCACCTAAGTCATTTAATAGTTTTTGATTTGTTGGATCGTCTATTGCTTCAATCTTTACACCGTCTGCTTCTTCTACTAGAAATGGATTGAAGTCTGTTATTGTCGCTGTTTGTTTATTTGTAGTGCCATCACCCAATGTCATTTCAAATTTAATGTCTTTAAAGTTTGCTACATTTGTATTTGGATCTACAACAAATGAATCATTAATAATAACTTGTTTTAAGTTTTCTTTTGATTCTCCAGGAAGTTGAAATTCAATAGTTCCTTGATTTACTAATTTTGATACACCTGCAATCGGGCCTTCACCTACAACTATTTTAACTTCTTGTGTAATTTTTTCTGCATCTATGTCACTTGGCTTTTGTCCCAAGTCAAACTGTGTATTTGACATTCCTATGTGACCATAAACAACTGGTATAACACCTGGCTCTACTTGTATGCCCATGTCTATACCGTCGACTACTACTGGATCTTTTTTGCCTAATATCTTTTTAAGAACAGTTGATATTATAGCTGGAGCACCTTTTTGTTTAACAAAGTTTCCAATCTGTGATTGTTGAACTTGTTGTGCTAATTTTGTTTTTACAAATTGGTCTAAGTTAAATTTATTAAAGTTCATGCTATATATCCAACTTTCTTGCACTTGGTTTTTCACCGTTTTCGGTGCCTAAACTTGGTGTCAATGTAAATGTTATTTGTTCTGGTGTAAGTTCATCAACTGACTTTACAAAAAATCTTTGCGGTATCATATTATACCATGTGCTATAAAAAAGTCTTTTTCTATTGATACCTAAGCCACGATAATTCATCATACCGAAATTGCTTGTTGCTGTAGCCCAACCTGATATATCCCACAATGTTTTAGCCGCAACTGTTAACTGTGGTTCTGCAACTTGTCCTGTTAAGTCTGAACGTAAATTACTAATCTGTAAATCGCAATGCTCAAATACTTTTACACCAACTTCATCATCCCATGCAATGTCAAGTTTTTGTAAGCCACCTGAGCCATCACCTTCTTGACCACTTGAAATGTAAATTTTTGCAGTGCCACCTATTTGCGTAAAGTCAAATTCATATAAATCTGTTATTGGACTTGTTGCAAGTTTTGATGATACTATTGCTGGTAAACTCATAAGTCAAATACCTCAATCATACTTGCTGATATTGTTCGTCTTTCATTGTCTGCCATTTGAACATCAAAACTTTCTAAGTAAAATTTGCCTGCTGTTCTTAATAATTCGTTTGCGGCTATGTCTACTACACCTGCATCTAACAATCTATTTTCATAAAATAAAACTAGAGTAGCGGCATCTGTTGCACTTAAATTGTCGTGTGTAACTGTAAGTGTTCGTCTTTGATAGTTGATACCTAATGGTGTTCTTTGTATGTAACCATCGCCAAACTCTACTAATCTATGTCTTGGTGTTGCAACATAACTTGTTGATATTGATAACTGTGTTTGTAATGGTAAGTTTGCCATTATACTAACCCTCCAAAGCCTGTATTCTGTCTAAGGACAGTGTGTGCTGTTTTTAGAGCAATACCTTCAATATACTGTCTCATTTGTGCTGATTGAAATTGACCAGATCCTCCGCCTGCATTTACACCTGAAATGTTGAAGTTAACATTTGAATTTGCTGTTGACAATCCACCTGTCATGGCACCTAAGCCTGCACCTGTGTTACTAACTGGGTCTACAAGTTGATTTGGATTTAGACCAGTTGGGAGTTTATCAAATTGCATTTTTGAATCTGTGACTGCTTTACCGATTGGATCTACCATTTCTTTTGGTAGCTTGTCCATTACTTTACCGATGTCTCTAACTAAGTCTGGGATAAGAGAGTTACCTACTGCCCAGTCATATAAGCCAGTTAACTTGTCTTTACCACCATCAACCCAACCACCGATTGCGTCTCCGGCTTTTGTAAAGCCTGCACCTACTTTGTCTCCTACTGCACCACCGAACTCTTTGACTTTACCAATACCTGCACCGATGAAATCAATCATGCTTTGTATCTTGTCAATAACTGTTCCGATAGTTCCTATGACTGTTTCAAATGCTGGTATAACAATTTCAGTCATAACTGTTGCTATGCCTTCAAATGCTGATTGCGCCAATGGTGCTACTGTTTCTGCTAGAGGGCCTAATGCTTCTGCTATTTTTACTAAAACATCAAATGCTAGTCCAAATGCTGGGACAAGAATGTCGTTAAATATTGTTCCTAATAATTCAAAGATTGGGCCTGCTTTTTCCATACCTGTTGAAAGTGATGCGATACCATCTACGACAAATGTAACAGCTTGTCCTAGTTTCTCACCAAGTGCCATTGCTAAGTCTTCATTGTTAACAATAAAGTCTGTCATACGTGTTGCGGCTGAGTTAAGTGCATCTGAAAGACCACCTTCACCAACTGCAATCAAGGCATTGTTACCTGCGATACCTAAGTTAGATAATGATACTGATAAGTTCTTAGATGCTTTTTCCATACCACCACCAAAGTTCTCATCGAGTCCTACTAGTAGTGCATCTTTAATTTTTGCCGCACCATCGGCTGTTTTACCAAATTCTGAGATTTCTAATCTTGCTAATCCTAGTTGGTCTTCTAAGATTTTAAAGACTGGAATACCTCTATCAGCGAGACGGTTTAGTTCTTCTAGTCCTAAACCGCCCGATGTAGTTCTTGAAAACAAATCTGTAACAGCATTCAATGACCCGATACGGTCTGTGGTAACAGACGCCATATCACCAAACGATGTAAGAAGTTCTTCGGTTGGTTCAATACCCGATGACTTCAATTTGATGAATGTCTCTGTTAATGTTTCGATGTCAAAAGGAGTTCTTGTTGCAAAGTCATTAATAAACTTAAATGCATCATCACCCGCTTTTGCTGAACCGGTAACTGTGTCAAGTGTTGTTTTCAAATCCTCTGCACGAGAACTTGCTTCAACAACTGACTTAGTAAATGCAGTAATACCACCAATAGTGATGGCACCTGCTAATAGACCTTTTAATCCCTTAAAAGACCCACTTGTTTTTTTGATTGACTTGTCAACCTTGTCAAACTGTTTATCTAGTTTCCCCACCTTTTTATTCAGTGGAGTCATTGAATTAGATATCGAGTTTAGTTTACTGGTTGCTTTGTCGAGGGCTTTAATTTCAATTTCAATACTTGTGTTTGCCATGTTTTCGCTTACTCCGTTGTTCTTTCAACTTAAAATACTCAGCCCATCCTATGTATTCCGATGCTGACATTTCCATAATCTCGTTAACAGACTTGTGCAGTAGTTCTGCTAGTTGATACAGGAAATATGTGTCAACATCGGCACTTAGTTTTTTGCTACGGTCTCCGCTGTAGGTTCTACATTCAGAATATGTGTAGCTATACGTGTAACAACTTCTGGGTCGATTGAATTCATCATGTCAAATTTGTCTGCACCGACAAACATTTTTTTCCCATCTTCTGTTAACGCACGTTGAATAAGGACAGTTGCTAATGCTTCCGCGACTTTATTTTCACGGTGCAAAGCAACAACCTCTTCGGTTTGCTTAAGTGTTGCACTAGACTTAAAGTATATTTTACAATCCCATTCTGGGCAATCTACCCATTCAAGTTTGTCTGTAAGTCTAGTTTTAAAATGCGTTTTCGCATTGTTGATTACGCTTGTAGTCATTTTATACCTCTTGTGAAATTATATTATTATGAAATAACTTCAGTTAAGGCACCTGTTCCTGTTACTTCAAAAGTAACACCGACTAAATCTGCAACTGCTACTTCCACTGACCTTGAAGTCACGATACAATCACCAGAGTATCGGATTTGCTCGGCTGAACCATTATCAACCTCTACTGTTAGTGTGATTGCTCCTCCTACTGTAACTGCCGCATCAGTATCGTCAAATACTGCTTCAACTGTTCCGCTCCATGATTTTAGTGAACCTACAAACGTTTTGTAACCTGCGTTACCCATCGCTGTAGTTTCTAGTGTATCTGCTTCTTCATTGATAGTGAAAGAAGTAATGTTTGCAAGATTGTTCAAACCTGCTGATATTGAACCGTCTTTACCTTTTAGAACTGCCATTGTTTGCTCCTATTACTGTTATTTGTCTAAATCACCT
>Ga0181422_1000348_pt1 | contig 15069 bp, 21 predicted proteins | sample 45SPOviralmetaG_FD_130147 | JGI IMG/M metagenome (GOLD analysis project Ga0181422, IMG submission 130147) | Marine viral communities from the oligotrophic San Pedro Time Series (SPOT) site, San Pedro Channel, CA, USA - 45 SPOT_SRF_2013-07-18 | ecosystem: Environmental > Aquatic > Marine > Strait...
AAGAAGAATCCTTTCCTAAAAGAACACTCTTACGAAGAGTATCTAGAGTTTTTACAGACTCAGATTTCTACGCTAGGTTCTATAAAAATAGAAGAGAGTGACGTAGAGATAGAGACTCGTATATTCGATGCTCTAAAGAAAATGGATTGGATTAAAGTTATTAACACTTTTGTACTGGGGATAATTACTACTAACATAGGAGTCTAGTATGAGTCAATCGAGTGAAGAAGTAGAAGAAAAAGTTCTTGTAGAGTGTGAGAACTGCGATATAGAAGTAGAAGAATATCACGCTCACTCTCTATGTGAAGAGTGCTACCATGAGGTATATGTCACATGTTGTCATTGTGGAGACGAAGTATACCAAGATGAATCTTATTACTCTAGTAATAGTTCTGACTATTATTGTGGAGATTGCTACTTTGAGATATATACTAGTTGTTACGAATGTGAAGAAGAAGTAGAGAGAGATACAACCTTCTGGTATAATGACGAACCCTATTGTGAATATCATGTACCAGACACTTCTGATTGCCTAGTAGAATACATAGAGAATGCAACGCCCCCTGGCATGTCTAGAGAAGCAGAGACATTTGACAAGTTAAATGTTAATAGACTTGTAGGTTTAGAGGCTGAGTGTATGTACCCTTATACTGATAGTATACGTACTCCCTCTAATTGGGCGACTACGTATGATGGTTCTATAAGTACAGGGGGAGAATACGAGGGTATAGAGTTGGTCAGTACTCCTTCAAGTGGAGACCTACTAGATAGCCAAGTGTTTGACCTAGTAGATTGGGCAAGAAGTTACGATGCAGTAGTGAACTCTAGCTGTGGACTACACGTACACTTTGACTCTACGAATCTTAATGCTAGGCAGGTTGCTCATATAGGTATTGTCTACTCTAAGTATCAGCATTTACTAAAAGATATGATGCCTCCCTCTAGGCAAGGCTCTAGATGGTGTAAAGATTTCAGTATGGGTGTTAATACTCTTAGAAATATAAACACAGAAGAAGAGTTAGTAGAAGAGTACTACGAGTCTATGGGTTGTATTCCTAGTACAGAGAAGTATAATGATGCTAGGTATTGTGGTCTTAACTTACACTCTAGATACTTTCATGGTAGTCTAGAGTTTAGGCTACACTCTGGTACTCTAAATAAGACTAAGATAGTTAATTGGATTCGTATACTAAATGCAATTATAGAGAAAGGTATAGAGATAGAAAAAGATTCATCTTTAGTAGACGAGTTCTTAAAGTATGGAGACTTAACTAGCTTTGTAAATACTATAGGAGAAGAGTTAACCTCCTATCATTCAAAGAGAGTAATGAAATTTGCAAGCTAATAAAACAAGGAGAGTAATATGGAAAATATAACTTTTGATAAAGAAGAATTAGTTTATATATTGAAAGGATTATATAGCCAGCAACAATCTTATGGAGGAGGGTATAGACATATAACGAATCATACAACGTATCAACATTTTAAAAATGTACGTTTAATCATAGAAAAAATAGAAAAAGAAAATAAGGAGAACGAGTAAGATGAATAAGACAATAACAATAGAGTTAATAGTAGATAGCAACACAGAGAGAGACCATAGGATTCTACAGGAAGGTACAACTATAGAAAACTTTATAGAAGATACTATAACTAATGAGTTAAAAGACTATGGTATCTCAGTATATTCTACTACATCTAATGTAGAGAAATTAGAAGAAGAGGTAGTTTATGTAGACTCAGCTTATGAAATGTCTGGGTTAAAATCAGAGGAGGTAGAATGGGAAAGGTAAAATCGTTACTTCTAGATAATGATATAGAATTTATTAAAAATTATCTACGTAAAAATAAAGATAGTACTTGTGCAAGTAATAAATGCTGCGTAAATTCTATACAGAAAAAAGAGAATAAGAGGAAGAAGAGATGCCGTTAGTAGGATTAAGATACCCTGATGGTGATGTAGTATCACTAGAGGATATAGCAAGTAATAAAGTAGACTTAGGTAGGATGGGTGCTACGTTGCCCACCCTACTTGAAATGTCTAAGACAAGACCTGTAGATAGAAAGCCTTCTACAACAGAGTTACTAAATGGTACTTGCCAATCTTATCTACAAAGAACTGCAGACTACTTTGAATCACCAGACTCACAAGCGTTTGCTATAGCTGGTACTAGACATCATAGCTTACTAGAGGATTCAGCATTAGGTAATGTCAATCAGTTAACAGAGATAGACCTAGAGTACAAAGGTATAACAGGAACTGCAGACTTATATGATGTAGATAGAAAGATGTTAGTAGATTATAAAATGTCTGGTTCATATAAGATAGCTAAGGCTTTAGGAGTACAGGTAAGACATTCCTTTCACCCTACCGAAGTCTATAAGACGAGTGGTAGGCATGGTAAGAAAGGTACACCTAGAAGAGTAAAAGAGTTTTACCTAGACGAAACCAAAGCAGACTTAGAAGATTGGGGATGGCAGGTAAACTACTACAGGTACTTACTAGAGAAAGATAAAGGGTACGAAGTAAAGAGTATGTATATACAAGCTACTGCTAGAGATGGTGGACTACAGGTAGCAACTAGCAGAGGTATTGATAGAAATATATACATGATAAAAGTTCCCTTTATAGATAATGAACACCTAGAGTATAAGTTTAACAGCAAAAAAGATGAACTATTGAAGGCACTAAGTACTAAAGAATTGCCTAACAAATGTACAGAGAGTGAGACTTGGAAAGGTAGTAAGTGCGAGTCTTATTGTTCAGTAAGAAATGTTTGTCCATACGTAAACTAAGGAGGTATAATGCTTAAAGATAGTGTAGATAATAATAGAGCGTGGGCAATAAAAGAAGTTAGAGATGGCTCTGATTGGTGGATGATAAGAGGTGGTGCTTTCTCTAATAAAACAAATAACAAATACCCAAAGAGATTATTTAAAGAGAAGGGAGATGCAGAACTATTCTCCAACAATTTAAATAGAGAAGGTAATTGGAAAACTAAAATAGTAGAGGTATGGAATTTTAAAAAAGACAAAGATAATAAATAGAGTAGAGGAAATAGACTCTAGGTTAATGGAATTAGAGATGGCTTTAATGCACTTAATGAACGTGGTAGCTAATCAAGACGAAGAACTACCATCATTCATAGAGAACTTTGATAAGGCTAAGAAGTTAACTGGAGACGAAGAAGTAATGAATAGTATCTTTTCCTCTAAAGATAAAGCAGAGGCTTAAATGAGAGATAACAATCACATAATTTCCTTGATAGAAGAAAGGTTAGAGAAAGGAAAGAGAGAGTACAAGCAAGAGGTAGATGTAAACGATGGTAGGGATTGGATGAATGAAGCACTAGAAGAATTACTAGATGCTTGTGTATATCTATCAGCACAAATAATAAAAGTAAAAGAAAGGAGTGTGAATGAGTAGTGAAATAGAAGTAGTAGATACTTCTACAGAGATAATAACCGACATTGGTTTTGATGTTATGAGAGACTTGCACAATGTAGTATCTAATGTAGATACACCTAAGTCTTTTGTCAAAAACAAAATGGGTACTGACTATGTAGAGTATTCCTATATGCGTTCTGTTGCAGATAAGTACTATCCCGGATGGTCTTGGACTATAGTTAATACAGACAATCTAGGTAGTGAAGCGTTTATGGTACACGGCAGGTTGAAATGGTTCGAGGGTGGTATATGGAGACTAGGTGATATGACTGCCGCTCATAGAATAATGCAGAAGAGAAGTGGTGGTGGGTTTGTAGATGTAGGTAACGATATTAAGTCAGCTAATACAGATTGTATTAAGAAAGCATTTAATATGTACCTTAACATAGCAGACGATGTGTATCGTAATAGAGTGGAAGACCCTTCGTTAAGTAAAGAAGACATAGAGTATTTGGTGGAAGAGATGGAAGGCTTAGACGAAGAGTGGAAAAGAAAAATATCTAACTCAATAGAAAACGGTGATGTAGAGAAGGGAGATATGGATAAAGTAGTTAATAGAATAAATCAGTTAAAGGAAAAAAGTAAATGAGTAATTCAATAGATGCAGTACTAGGTAATACTATAGGTGAAGAGTCCTACTATGACCCATCACTAGACAAACCAAACGTAATGATTCCAGAGGGAGAGTACTACGCTCACGTTAAAGAGTTTACAGTAAAGTCAGATGTTGTTGTACGTAATAAGTATATGTCTGACATTTACAATATAGTATTCAAACTTGCTCCAGAAAATTCAGACAAGGATTTCGGAGAGCATAGTGGGAGTTTGTTTGTAGGTAAAACAGTTAGGTCTAAAGGCTTCTTTAGATTTAAGAATCCTAATAGTCCTAACCTAGAGTCCAACTCTGGTGGAAACAGGGAATTTAAGGAGGTTTGTGAGGCTCTAGGGGTACATCCTGAAGAGAAGGAAGTTGATGGTAAGAAGGTGTTTGCTCTACCATCTCTGACCCCTGCTAATTCAGAGGGTAAACCTGCAATAATAAAAGTTAAGCATGAAGATTGGACTAATAGAGATGGAGAAGAGATGAAGAGTCCGAAGGCTTACAATGTATTTTCATGGTCTAATGGTGAGATAGACGTATCAGACTTGCCGTTCTAAATGAAAATAACGAACAACGAATACGAAGTAATCATTAGGTCTTTGAAAGCTTATAGAGATATAATCAAGATAAGTTCTACTTCTGTTAAGGCTACAAGAGATAGCTTGAAAGAGGTTGATTCAATGGTAGACAAGTTAAGGAAAGAATACAATAGACTAGCTGAGATAAACATAGCAGATGGAATGACAACAGATGAAGAAGAGTTATATCCTAGTAGAGTCTATGATGAGTATGGTGGAGCACCTAATGACAGTAGTAAAATGGAATGAGATAGAAGAATCTTTTACCTCTAAGTTTGGATGGTACGATGGATTAAGATATATGATTGATGCATCAAGAGAAACGACTAAGGGTTTAAGAAGTATCTATGAACTAAATGATAGAGAGGATTACCTCTTGATTAAGAAACTAAGAACAATATACAATAAGGAAACAACATGGCACGAAAAAGAAAAAGTCAAGTAGTAAAAGTAATGAACTTCTTAAATACAGGAAAGAACCTAACAGCTAAATCAGCTATCAGTAGATTTGGTGTCTATAGATTAGCAGCCGTTATACATATACTACGTACTACGTTCAGTATGGATATAACAACCAGTATGAATAAGAAAGGGTTTGCTACCTATAGTCTGACAACTAAGTAGACCTAATGGTTTTGAGGGTGTACCATTAAACACCCTCTTAACTTTAAATAAGGAGAGATTATGTTTGAATATACTTTAATAGAAATACTTCAGACTCAAGAGTTTGATACGTTAATCCAGACTCTATATGGAGTTTCATTGTGGGCGTTTATAACTGTAAGGCTTAATAGAATAGAACATAAGCTTTAAATAATTAGGAATATAAGGGAGCAATAATTAACATAACAATAACTAATCTTGTAAGCAGAATAAAATAAGCGAACAAGAATTTGTCTTTAATTTGACGAGATTTTGTGTTGTATTTAAATTAATGGTTTGGCGACTAGCTCCCTTATTCCTATAAAGGATTATATGAAAAGAAAAAACAAGATAACAAACAGAGAAGTAATAAAACAATTAGGTATTGTAAGTAAGATAGCTCTATCTAATCAATCATCATTAACAATACTTAGTGACTTTCTTTATAACTATCTAGATATGAAGGGAGAGACAGAAGAGTATACTAAATTTATGGAGAATAAAATAAGTGACATTCTTACAGAAAGCAAGCAAGGGACTACTGAAGTTCCTAGAGAGTCCATTCCCAAAGAAGAGAAAGAAGAGGAGTAAACGTGCCATCAAAAAGTAAAGCGAAAGGGAATAGATATGAGAGAGAGTGTGTCAATAAAGCTCTTGAACATGGACTAGAATCAAAGAGAGCGTGGGGTTCTGATGGTAGGTCGTTAGGTCTACACGCTGAAGTGGATATGGTAATAGAAGATTTTACAGTACAATGTAAAGTAAGAAAAAGGATAGCAGAATGGATAAAACCTTCGGAGGAAATAGAGGGATTACACCTTCAATTAGTAAAAGAGTCAAGAGGCAAGTCGTACGTTATAATAGAGATGACTATGTTTCTAACACTACTATCACTCATAAAAAAGGTTACGGGCAGTACGAAGATATTTCGAGAGCTAAAGTCGCTGATTTAGTATACTACTTTGGAAAGAGTTGGATTGATTGGGAGTGTGTTGATATACCTGAGAGTAGTAGAGAAGCATGGAGAGCTAGAAAAGGTAGGAAGGTTAAAGAACTTGCTACATCAGAGGTGTTCAGATGTCTTAAGTGTAAGAGAGCATATGAGACTAGAAGCATGGACTCTTCTGGTAAAGTTGTAGGAGATAATTACTTAAGTTCTTCTATCTTTAATAATGTACCCTTAGTAAAAAAGGATTGTGATTCCTGTGGCTAAATGTCCACTATGTAAAGGCACAATAAATAAGAAAGATGTTTCATTGAGCTTAGAGAGGCTAAGGCTGGCTAGGTCTCCTAGACTTTTAAGCGTTGTAGATAGAATAGTTAATAGTCTCTCTTCTCATTGGAATATACAAGACGTAGATGTGTGTGGTTTACTAACAGAAATACAAGGGATAGATGATAATATTATTATTGAGTCTATAAATAAATTTGAGAAAAGAAGTGGTGTAGATAAAGGTTATGGTATAAAATATTTGTCAGCAGTAGTAAAGAACGAGAACAAAAGCTACTTACTTAGACAAGAGTACGAGAGAAAAAACTTAGATAGAATGCCACCAAAGTTAAAGGATTAATATGAATAGTGTTGAATTAGAAAAAGCTTTATTAGGATGTCTTATATCAGATAGCCAGTACATAGACCCTGTAAAGCAATGGATAACAGAAGATGATTTCTTCTACTCGTCCTTTAATAAAAAAGTATGGCAAGCTTTAGACAAACTTCATAGCAGAGGTTTAGATGTAGACTTAAATACTGTATGTGAAGAAGTTGGTGCTTCTAAAGATGGATACCATTCTATGTATGAGATTAGTGGGTTCTTAGATAAAGTTACTTCTCCCTCTAAGGCTAACGTGTATGCAAGAAGGTTACACTCTTACTATCTACGTAGGATACTAGACACTCAGATGCACTCTATATCTAATAACATAAATGATGGTTCACTAGATACTAATAGATTACTAGAAGATGCACATACTACCATAGGTAATATAATAAAGCTTCAACCTAATAAGACTTTCGATATGGATGGACTACTAGACAAGACTAAGGAATCTATATTTGAGTCTACTACTCTTATACCTACAGGTATAAATACATTAGATAGAGTGATTACTGGCATGACTAGAGGTGAGATAACTATTATAGCAGGTAGACCCGGTAATGCAAAGACTACTGTGTCAGCTAATATAGCTAGGAATCTAGTACATCAAGGTATGAAGGTAGCTATGTTTAACAGAGAGATGCCTAACACAGAGATGATGAAGAAGTTCTTAGCTATGGAGTCAGACTCTATACAGTATAGAAATCTACGTAACAGTATAGACATAGATAGTAAGATTATAGAAGATGTGTCTGCTAAAATATCAGAGTTATACAATGGTAAGTTGTTTATGTTTGACGACGTTAGAGATATGGAGAATACTTTTAGAGAGATAAAAGCAGTTAAGCCTGACGTAGTTATTGATGACCATATAGGATTGATAGAGCATCCACCACAAGATAGAAGAGACTTAAGGCTAAAGATAGGAGATGTAAGTCGTAACTATAAATGGTTAGCTAAGGCTGAGAACATGTCTGTTGTACTAGTATCTCAGATGAATAGAAATATGGAGCATAGAAACGATAGAGTACCTAGGTTATCTGACCTAGCAGAGTCTGGTAACTTGGAACAAGATGCAGAGATAGTAGTATTCTCTCATTATCCTTGGGTATCTAGGTATGGTGATGATGGTAATAGTGATTGCTACTTAGAACTTATAGTAGCTAAGAATAGATACGGACAAACTAACTCATGTGAGGTTGGGTATCATGGTAATAGTTGTATGGTTACAGACTCAGAGCAAGAAGCTGTGTCTATAGCTAAGAAAAGAGGGGATGATATAGGTGGTACACCTAATCCTTTTTAAGGTTTAAAAAGAGAATTTTTATAAGTAGGGGTATTAATTAACTCATCTATATACTTTAATAAGTTTCCTCTGGTGTCTGCTAAATGAAGAACCCCTCCTGTTTTAGAGACTTTATCTTCCCAGTTTTTACTTGTTAATCTTTTATTTAAATCTAAAAGTTCTCTGTAAGCTGTTTGACTTTTTATTTTTGGGATATTAGACTTTACTAAACTTTTAATTAAATCTTGATTGTTTATATCTGTAAGAAAATTGTCACGTGAAAAACGAATTAAATTTATTAGCTTTGTATTTTCAATAGGAATATTTCCCCTTACTCTTTCTTCAAATTCAAATTTAGGATTTATTTGATTAGGATAACGCCCATGTATTTTTTTATAATTTCCAATAGTTCCAGCAATTTTCCAAGAGTCATTATATGTTTTACCCCAACCGGGCATACCACCGGGCTCAACATAAGGTTGCATTTTTAAACCTTTTTTAATCATATCATTCCTGTCCATTACAAATCCTACATCTGTTCCTACATATGAATGAGGTCTAGATAAAAACTTTGGGTCTCTAGTAACAGATACTGCTGGAGAAAACTGACCAACAGTATATTCTCTTTTAAATGGTTTTCCCGGAAACTGTGAACCTGTTCCTTTTATTGTACCAGACTCTAATATATCTTTAGCTGATTGACCTTTTGTATAATGAGATACAGGATTACGTAAACCAGTCTTGCTCAATATCTTTCTACCCACATCACCTAAGCTTTTCAATGTAAGTATAGGAGACATAGCTATGTTTTCTACAACAGGGTCTACACCACCTACATAACTTGGTCTTTTATCTGCGTACATAACACCAGTCTTATCAAACTTATCTAGCTCTGCCTCTAGTATTAAGTTGTCTATATTACTATGGACTCCTGTAGAAGAAGGAGCTGATGTGTTGAGGTGATCTTTTATACTAGCCACTAAATGTCCTGTTTCTTTTTATACTTAGCCATCTTTCTCTTTAGAACTGCTTTATAGTTTATATCAGTTATATTAATAATATGTAAAGGATAAGCTCTATTCCATTCTAACATAGATTCATAAGCTCTTTTATAAGACTCTGGAGTTCCTGCTTTTATTATAGAATCTACTATAGCTGATTTTCTACGACCTCTAAGAAATTCTATTCTATCTTGATTTTGTCCTTTTGTTTCAAATCTTTTAGATATATCTTTTAATATAGGAGCTCCTGTTAATCTTAACGCTCTAGAAGCAACTCTTTTGATAAAGTCTCCTTGATAGTTTTTATAATCTGTTTCTAGAGCTCCCATAAACTTATGTAGTTCAGCTAAGTCAGATGCAAAAGCAGGCATAGCTAGGAAACCTATAGCGTTATTGACGCTTCTACCTTCTTCTAATCCTGCAGACATAAAGTCTCCAAAAAATCCAAATGCTCCTATAGCTGCTACATTTTCTGCTATCTCTCTAGCATCAGCTTCAAAGAACTTAGCTGGGTCATATGCTTTTTCTCCAGAGGCTAATTCCTTCATAAGTTCTTTAGCTTTTATAGCAAGAGCACCTGTAGCAAAACCACCTGCGGCTAGTCTAAGCATAGGCATAAAGTTTCCGTGAGCCAAGTCGTGCTTTAATGTATCTAGTATAAAGTTATACTGCCTAAAACCAAAAGATTTAAATTGTAAAAAAGGTTTCATCGCAGGTCTATTTAATATTATTGGGTCTGACAATATATCTTTTTGTAGCTGAGATTTAACAGCAAACTGACCTATTGCATTTATAATCGTAGAGTTTGAAAGCTTTCCATTTTTAATTTGATTAGGACTTACTCCCATTTTAGATAGGGTAGAGTTTGCCCAATTTTTAGTTCCCATTCTACCTATACCTACACCTCTTTTACCTATAGATATTGCAACTAAATCATCAAGTAATATTCTAGCTGAAGCTGCTGCTAATGTATTGTTTATCTCATTTATCTTATTAAAACCTGAATACTTAGTTAAGAAACCTACTGTGCTTTTAGATATTTCACTTTGTTGAGATATACCCATCATCTCGTTTACATATTTATATAAATTAGCACCAGAAGAATCTACTTGCCTTTTAAATTCTTTATCGGTATAGTATTTAAAAGCTCCCTTACCAAATCTCCAGTACCCAGCAGACAAAGCTGACGATATTGCAAACTGAGATAAGTTCATAGCTGTTGCTGTACCTAATGCAATTTTAGTAGAAGTCTCCCACTCCATAACCTTTTGCATAAAGTCTTTTACTCCGGGATTTAAATTATATCTTTTATTGTAACCTATACTTCCTAATACATGGCTATGTAATTCACTTATGATTTTAAAGTCTTCACCCTTTGATTGGCTAAGAAGTTCTTTATAGACCTCACCTTTTTTTCCAAACTGTTTTACCTCTGAAGAACGCCTAGCTACATTAGCTGAATATACCCCTAATAATTTTCTTATATCTCTTTCATAAAAAGTATCTGGTAACTTATAAGTTCTTTTCTTTTCGATGTTTCCATCTAACTTAAATACTTCTCCATAGGTTAATCTTCCCATAAGAGACATAGCTTTAAAAGGACTTAACTCACCCATAGTTTTTCTTTGAGTTAATATACTATCATAGACTAAGTTTGTTTCAGATGATAATTGAGGCATGCTTTTTTGAATAATTCTATTTAAAAACCTTGCTTCTCCGGGTCTTTCTTTAGCAAAGACTTCTGGATTATTCATAGATTGTATTATTAAATCAACAATATCGCCTTTTAAATCGTGCATTCTAAATTCTTTTTCACTAGAAAGAGGAGTTTCTTTAGAAACAATATCAGCTAATTTATATATGTCTCCAAATATTTTATCAGCTACTCCCTTTTTCATTACTTGAGGTATATAATTTTCTATATATCCAGATACATCTACTCCAGATTCCCTAGCCTTGTTAAATAAAAAATTAGATATTTGTTTATAAGCCATAGTGTCTGAAGTTTCAACTCCAGTTTCTACAGCCTTGCTTAATATCTCCCAATAATTCTTACCAACTTCAGCTTCTGAAAGATTCATAGCTCTAGATAAACTTTTTACTTGATTACTTGTTGGTTTTTCAGAATTAAATCCAGCTCTAGACATAAGGTCGTATACTTCTGATAGTGTACTTCTTTGGTCTACTACAAACTTGTCTACCTTGGCTACATATATTCGCCTTATAGGGTCTACGCTACCTTGATTTCTAGCAGGTCTAATTACATCGAGTAATTTATTTACAGGAGCAGGTAACATCTGGTCTAAGAACATACTATATCTAGGTTTTGAATGAAGTATTCCTTTTGTTTCTAACTCTGTAACAGCTTTTTTAACTTTAGATTCAGTTTCTAGTTTGATAGTTAAGTCTCTAAGTTCGGTTGAATTTAAACCAGTAAGCTTCCTACTCTTTACTTTATCTTTAACTTGAAGGGCTCTGTTAGTTTCTTTTTGTTCTTTAGAGTGACCTAATTCTTTTTCTAGGTTTCTTATATTTTCAGCGTATACTTTTCTAAGTTCAGTAGCTGGTATATCTTTATATTGCTCTAGTCTTTGATAAGATGCAAACCTATCTCTAGGCATCTGCTCTACTGAATTGTTATCAAGAAACTTTACCTGTACTTCTTTGTCTCCCTCTTTTAATACTTTTAATTTTCTCTTACCTCTTTTATCTATGTATATTTCATTTTGAAGTTGTAAGCCCTGTCGCTGTATACCTTCTCTTTCTGACTCTACTTTTATAAGCTCTTTAGGGGTTGCCTCATACACTAATTGTTCTTTAGTTGCTTCTTTTTTAAACCTTTGTAATTCTTTAAATCCTCTTTTAGCTACTTGATTAACACCTTTTATACCAAGAATCATACCACCTGCATGTAGATAATCCTCTGTTGTAGGTGCTTCACCTTCTAATAAAGGAGATACAGTTCCAAATCCACCTATTTCAGTTAGTGTTTTAGTTAATACATTAGCACCTTTCTGAGTTAAAAAAGCATTAGTACCACCAGTCATACCTCCAAGTAAAGCTCCTTTAGCCCCTGCTTTAACTACTTTATTAGGGGTTATAGTGCCATCAGATATGTACTCATTTAAAGCTTCTCCAGCTCCTGAGTATAAACCTAATGCTCCAGCTCCACCTGCAGATGCAGATGCTATATTACCTACCTTACCAGATGCTACAGCCATTCTAGCTGCTCTACTAGCAACATTACCTTTAACTCCATTTTGCAATAACTTCTTTGTTACATACTTTTTAACTACAGTTTTTGTAGCCGCTCCACTTAAACCACCACCAGCTACTGTTGTAGCAAAGTCAAGTGGTTGGAAGAAAGAAGCTACACCTGCGGCTATATCAGATACAAGACCCGGATGATAGTTAGATAAATCGTATTTCTTTTTACCTTGGGTCATCTGATAGACCATACCTTGTAAAGACCTATTATATCCATCTTTCCAAACGTCACCAAGGGTATCTACTATACCGCTTTCATCTTTAGGGTTATACTCTACAGTTTCTTCGTTTAATTTATATTGAGGAAACTTTCTTACTATATCCCTATAAGCACGGTCAACGCTCATTGAGTTGTAATTAGGATTTGATTTTCTAAAATCACTAACTAAATCTAACTTAGACATATTTGGATTAAACTGAGACATTTATTTAAATCCCATATCTTCTGTTTAAAAATTTAGAAAACTTATCCATATTAGTTCCTTTTCTTCTTAAAAAGTTTTTAACAAGAGCTCTAATGTTTTTAGTTTTAGTATCTGTTCCTTTAAGTTGAGACCCTGTAGCTAATATCTTTATAAAGTCTTTAGCTTTATTTGTTTTTTGAGTTTCTACTTTGTTAATTTGTTTACCAGTTATAGATTTATATAAACCAGATAGTTGCTTGTTTAATTCTCCTGCTGAATCTAAATTTAAATTATTTCCTTGAGAGTCTTTAACATCTAAAGATTTAAAATCACTTAATGTAGGTGGATTCGCTTTTCTTAAATTTGAAAAATCTTCTAAAGAAGTATCAAGAGGCTCTATAGTTACATCTTCAATATCAGACTCAGAAGAAGGAGGGGTGACATTAGGTCTCTTTGCTTTTTTTAATTCTTCGTCAAACAAATCTAAAATACCTTCTTGCTCTTTAAATATTTGAGGAGTTGTCTGTGCTTTTGTAGAAGGAGGAAATAAATTGTCTAATATATTTTTAGGAACACCAAGTTTCTCACCGTCTTCCCTGCTCTCAACTAAGTCTAATCCTCCTTCTTCTGTTGCAGGAGGAGCACTTTCATCTAATCTATCTGAATAGACAATGTCATTATTTTGACTTGCATTTTCAGTAGCTAATTGTAAAGCTGGTTCAGCTATGTTTATATCATCAGAGTCTTGCCTGAATAATATATCGTAACTAGGTTCATTGCCTGCATACAAACGAGATACATCACCTAAGTATTCATCAGAAAAAGGAGATAGTGCTGTAGTTTTAGCATATGGGTCAGTAGAAGACGTACCTGTATTTTGATTTAGCTTAAGAATATTTTCTATATTAAGATTATTAAGGTCAATGTCTGCTTGAACATTACTTATATTATCTGTTTGGTTTCCAACTCCAGCTTGTTCCATTTCTTGATATTTTAATAAATTTTTTTCAAGAGAAACTTGTCTTTTTGAATAGAAATCTAATCTTTTTAATTCTAATGGAGTTAAGTCTGGTTTTTTAACCAAGTAGGATTCAACTATGTAATCTTTATATACTTTTTCGTCTGAAAATACAGACTCAGCCTCTATCCTAGATAAATTACTATCTGGATTTTTTTCCGTAAAGTTTTTATACCTAGTGTCAATTATTTTAACTGCTGATTTAGATTTATTCATTGTATTATCAAATACTTTACTAGCTATTTGTCTTTCAAAAGGGTCAGTTAACCCAGCTAAAATAGAATCTTTATTAAGATTTACTATATCTGAAGGGCTTAAACCGTCAAGTTGATTTTCTAAATAAATATTTGCATTGTTTCTTTTATTTATTTCTTGATTGTCTTCAAAAATTTTAGTTTCTTGCTCTGCTTTCGTTTTATTTCTAGCATTAATAATATCTTGTTGTATTAAAGAGTCTGAATAACTTTGTTCATTTTGTTGTTGTCTTCTCTCCTCTAATTCAAGCCTAGCATCTGCACGTTCATTATTTCTTTTTTGCTGAGCCTCTGCAAGTTCATTTGCTCTTCTTTGCTGTTGGTACTCAGGACTAGCATACTTAGCTATCTCTGTAAGGAATGTATCAAGACCGCTTTGAGGTTCTTGAATTATTATAGGTCTATTACTTCTTGATAATACTCTTGCCATATTCTTTCCTTAAATACTAATTATTGTTGACTTTGCCATGATTGACTTTCAGGACTCCACGTATACATCTTTCCATCTTGACCCATTACTGTAACAGGTTGCATTGTGTTAGAGGGTGTATACGATGGAGGTTGAAAAGAAGGATTTAAACCAGAAGCACCCATAGAAGATGGAGAGTATTCTCTAGTTCCTCCAGTTGTTTCTAGTCCAGATAACCCAGCTATAGCTTCTGACATATACCTGTCTCTTTGAGTGCTTATGTCTTCAAACAATCCTCTTCTAGCAGATTCTAATCCTCTAGTTGCTCTATTTTGAATAGCTTCTGATGCTTCAGACATCATTCTTCCACGTTCTCCAAATCCAGCAAACCCAGCTCCACCAGCTTCTGAAGCCATTCGAGCTTGTCCTAATGTTCTTCCAGCACCTTCACGTAAAGACTCAACTCCCGATTTATACTCATCAACTATTGTTTCTTCACTACTAGGGTCATAGGTAAACAAACTTTCAAAACGTTCTTTTTGTTTATCTATTGGTTGAACTCCC
>Ga0181422_1000353_pt1 | contig 14889 bp, 9 predicted proteins | sample 45SPOviralmetaG_FD_130147 | JGI IMG/M metagenome (GOLD analysis project Ga0181422, IMG submission 130147) | Marine viral communities from the oligotrophic San Pedro Time Series (SPOT) site, San Pedro Channel, CA, USA - 45 SPOT_SRF_2013-07-18 | ecosystem: Environmental > Aquatic > Marine > Strait...
TCACCGTCATCGTCGTCATCATCATCATCGTCGTCATCGTCGTCATCGTCGTCATCGTCGTCATCGTCGTCCTCGTCGTCATCGTCGTCATCTTCGTGATCATCATCATCGTCTTCATCGTCATCATCGTCGTGATCATCATCGTTGATCTCCGCGTCCGTGGATTCTGAAGCATCAGATTTGTCATCTTCGAATTCCTTCATGGCTTTTGCCCGAGCTCTCCATTCTGGGGCTTTGACAAAATGAAGGAACAAAGAACCAATGATGCCACCAATGGCCAAGATAAGGAGCAAAACTCCGTCGGCATAGAAGCCCTTAGGCATTGATGATGCTCCATTTTCGCCACCAAATGGTGTCAGCGAATTCGAGCACCCGCCCTCTTGGTATTTTTCGTCGCACGGATAGATGTCGCCCGCTTCCAAATCACTTGGGACGACACCACCCTCGATTGGCGCATACGCAATTGGTCCGCCCGAGCCGTCAACTGGACCGACCAAGGCGTTTACGAGAACCAAGGCAATGAGGATGCCAAATCCAACATGAATAATCGGCCAGATGTTGTCGTTCCATGATTTTGACATCATACGTTTCTGCCATACACTCGGGAATTCTTTGTCCTGGTCATGTGTTTCGACGGCTTCCTCATGATCCTCGAGGTCTTCCATTGACTCAATGAATTCGGTAATGTCAATCATCCCGTCTCCATCATCATCAACACCGTCCATGATGGCTTCAACCCCATCAATTTCTAACACATCGCCATACTTTTGCTGAAGCATGGTTCGCAGTTCGGTAAGTGAAATCATTCCGTTTCCATCAGCATCAAGTTCGTTGAACATGCGCTGAGCAGAGATTTCGTGCTCATCCATCATTTCAGCAAGGGCGGCTAAGGGATGTTTGTTGAATGAGGTAGTTTCTTCTTCGTGGTCGCCATCCTCATCATCCTCAATTGAATCTTCATGGGCATGAGCCTCTTCATCGTCGCCCGAATGTTCATCTTCGTCTTCAAGATCAAAATCCTCATTGTCGATATCTTCATCAACATCTGAATCATCATTCAATTCTACCTCCGAATCTGCATTTTCGTCGTCCTCGCTGGACGATTCCACTGTGTCATCTTCAACATCGGGAGCGACAACGGCCTCATCCTCCTGGGTTTCACCGGAATTTTCAGAAGATTCGTCCGATGTTTCGCTTTCTGATTCCTCAACTGTGTCTTCACCTGAAAGGATTTTATCAAATTCATCCAGGTCAATAACACCGTTCCCATCAGCGTCAATTTCCACGACCAAACGGTCAATCTGCGAGGGTGGTAAATCTGCCAAATTTAAACTGAGGAGTCCGCGCTTGAGCTCTTGTGAATCAATGGTTCCATCATCGTTTTCATCAAACTTATCGAACAGTTTTCGGATCTCAACGCCAGTGTCAGCCACCCATTGGCGCAGAATGTCGACGACATCGTCCGCAACAAACAATACACCACATTCCGGGCACCGCGTTGAATCCAGTGGCACCAAGGCCTTGCATGCTCCACATTCCCCGAGGGCGTCTTCTGACACTCCTGAAAACGATGTACTACACTCCGGACACGCCTCTGAATCTATTGGTATAATGGCTCGACAGGCACCACATTCGGCCATGCCGATTGATTGTTTTTCCTCTTCTGACACATTTCCACCTGCCTTCACCACGAAGAACGGCAATATAATGATTGATGGCGACTGAGATGTGGAAGGCGTAATTCCTTAGAGTGCCAACAGTACGTGAAGAACGAGGAGGATGTACGATGGCAGGTCTGCACACTCTTGAATCTACATCTCCATCATTGACGTACCAGGCTCTCAGCCCATTGATTGATGATGCAACCGACGAGGTTTTGTGCTACAGCCGCCTTCCCGCCCGACAACTATTGCGGCACATCCCCTCGAACAAAGCCAACATGTGGTGGATTTCAGACCATGAGAGCCCCCAATCAATCGCACCACATACGAATGAGTTCATCAGCCACATACGCCAACATTCGTCTCATGCCACAGAATTGATTGTTGTGGAAGCATTGGACTGGCTGGTTGCTAGGTCAAGTGAAACTGAGGTTCTGTCCATGCTACAGGAACTTGACATCTTGACTCGTTCATACGATATTGATCTTGTCTTCCCAGTTGATGCTCTTTCCTTTACCAAGCGATTTTGGGCACGACTGACCTCTTTGGCCCCGAAAATGGAAGGCGAATCTTCGACCGATGATGATGAGCCGTGGATCGAAAATGCCTCAAATTCCATTGAGAACGATGAGATGTGGACTGAAACAGAGACTTCCACGGAGCAAATACTCGTTCATCTTGTCAACCTACCGAGGGTTGGATTTACACACACGCTCTTGGCGAAAAGGATGCTTCAATGGAAGCGCATGGGTTTTGATCTTTCAGCGCTTGAACCCGCCTTGGTAATCAGCGATGTTTCCAAATCGCATGCCATCTATGAAACAGTTGAATCTGATATTATCTGCGCCATTGATGGCATACGCCTCTTGGAAGCCAATCGAGATAAGTTGGATGCTACTGAACGTGAAATGTTCAATTATCGCTTCATGGCCATCAACAACGTCCGTGAAGCCGCTCATGATTTGGAGACCCTGCTCTCATCGAGGTAAGCGGCCGTATTCGGCTTCAAGCCTTGCCAACCATCCACCCTTGCGCAAAGCCTCTGAGAGAAGCATCAGTTCGGCAGATGTGGAACGGTCGCCTGTAAGCCGAGGGGCAATGGTTCGAACCAACTCATGCAAACCACGGACGTGATCCGAGGAAGACAAAGTAGCATGTTCGAGCGCCTCGCTTGCAATCAGCAATTCACACGCAAGCACTTCAGACAGTCGTTCAACTCCCTTCAGTAAGTTCCAAGCCGAGGTTGCCCCCATACTCACATGGTCTTCTTGGCCCGCTGAAGTCGAGGTGGAAAAGGCCGAACGTGGCGATGCTTGACCGTGAAGTTCAGCCAAGGACGATCCAGCGACATATTGAACAATCATCAATCCGGATTCAAGGCCTGAATTAATGGCTAGGAATGCAGGAAGGCCACTGCGACTCGGGTCCAGCATCTGGTCCATTCTTCGTTCGGAAATCGAACCAAGTTCAAACAAGGCCAAACTCATACCATCACAGGTCAAGGCAACTATCTCTCCGTGGAAATTCCCTTGCGAAACCACTTCGTGTGTGCCGGGGTTTGATGGATTAGGGAAAATAAGTGGATTGTCAGTGGCACTGTTGAGTTCACGACGGAGCATCTCATCGAGTCGGACATACGATTCATGAACGGCACCATGAACTTGCGGGGCACACCGGAAGGAATACGGGTCCTGTACACGGTCGCATGATTCGTGATCGTGAAGTATGGATGAGCCCGAGAGGATGGTTCGCAACCGTTGGGCAACGAGCATCTGTCCGGGATGTGGGCGAGCCTCGTGGATTTCGGCTCTGGAGGGTGTCAGGCTGCACGAACGCGCATCCATCGACATGGCGAGTATGACGTCGGCTAACACCAATAAATCACTGAGCTCTTGCTGAGCAATGGTGGCGAACGCTGACATTTGGCTGGTACCGTTGATTAGAGACAGTCCGTCTTTCGCCGTCAGTTCTACCGCAACCAGCCCTTTGTCGAAAAGAACCTCAGACGTTGGTGTGTTCTTTCCATTGACCAACACTTCACCTTCGCCGATGAGGGTCAAGGCCAGGTGAGACAATGGTGCAAGGTCGCCGCTAGCACCGAGGCTTCCAATTCGTGGAACAACGGGATGAATGCCATGATTAAGGTACAAAACCAGTTGGCGAATGCAATCAGGATTGATTCCTGAATGGCCTTTGCACAAGGAATTAAGCCGGACAACCATCATTGCGCGCACGGCTTCCACACTCATGTTTTCACCCAATCCGGTCGCATGGGAGCGAAGAAGATTGATTTGTAAATTGGCCAAATCTTTCTGAGAGATTCGTTCCTTCACCAATGCACCGAATCCTGTGTTGATTCCGTAGACTGTTTCGCCGGTTTCAACAATCCGTTCCACGACGCCCCTGGCCGCATGTATGAGTGGCCAAGCATTTTCAGAAACTTCAACGGTTGCTTGGCCTCGTGAAACCATCATGACTTCCTGAGGCGACAGGGTCGTGCCGTCAGCATAAACAACAGGCAGGTCGGTCATTCAACCTCACCTCGAAGTGTATCCAGAAGGGATTGCTCTACCAGTTCGGGAATGGTGACCTTCAATCGTGATTCTCCATCCATAGCGCGTTGTATGGCGGATACTGCGCCAGTATTGCGCGCCCATGCCCGACGCGCCACACCGTTGTTGACGTCCCAATGCAACATGTTCTGTAATCGTTGATCTGCCTCCGAACTTCCATCGAGAAGCATGCCAAAGCCACCGTTGATGACTTCTCCCCAGCCAACGCCGCCACCGTTGTGTAGACTTACCCACGTTGCACCTCTAAACGCATCACCAATCGCATTCTGAACAGCCATATCAGCCGTGAACATGGAACCGTCTCGGATGTTGGCAGTTTCTCGATAGGGGCTATCCGTTCCGGAAACATCATGATGGTCTCGGCCAAGCACCACTGATCCTTTCAATGTCCCGTCAGCAATGGCCCGATTCATCGCAAGGGCGATTTCGCGCCGACCAACATCGTCTGCGTAGAGAATGCGGGCTTGGCTTCCAACAACGAGGTTGTTGTTGCCTGCTTGTTCGATCCATCGAAGGTTATCGTTGATTTGTTGGCGCACATCATCGGATGCGTTGTCGCGCATGCGTCGAAGAACTGAAGCCGCAATGGCGTCGGTTGTAGCTAAATCCTCTGGGAGCCCACTGGTGCAAACCCAACGGTAGGGGCCAAATCCATAGTCAAAGCACAATGGACCCATAATGTCCTCAACATAAGACGGGTATTTGAATGAGCCATCATCGTTCAAAACATCCGCTCCGACGCGTGAAGCTTCCAGTAAGAACGCGTTTCCATAATCCCAGAAATACATGCCATTCTCGGCCATGGAGTTGATGGCGTTCGCATGCCTTCGCAAGGTTGCCTGAACTTCTGTTTTGAACTGTTCAGGTTCTGCAGACAACATTTGGGCACTTTCCTCGTAGGTTCGATCGGCTGGAAAGTAGCCACCCTGGTATGGATTGTGGAGGCTCGTTTGATCGCTCCCAAGGTCAACACGGATGTTCCGTTCAACGCAACGCTCCCAAAGTTCAACGATGTTTCCAACCAATCCCACCGAAATAGATTCTTTGCGATGAGCGGCTGCAACCATTTGGTCAATCGCCTCGTCGATGGATTCAGTGACGGTTGTGAGCCACCCCTGTTCATGCCGTTTGTAAGCGGCATGAGCATTGGTTTCAGCAATGATGCAAGCAGCACCAGCAATCGTTGCAGCTTTGGCTTGTGCTCCAGACATGCCCCCAAGGCCGCTGGTGATGAATGTGATGCCAGAAAGGTCCGATTCATCATCTAGTCCAAGGTGGAGCCGTGCGGCGTTGAGTAGCGTAATGGTCGTGCCATGCACGATGCCTTGTGGGCCGATGTACATGTACGAGCCGGCAGTCATCTGCCCGTACTGTGTGACGCCCATGGCATTCATTCGTTCGTAGTCGTCTTGGCTGGAGTGGTTTGGAATGACCATTCCGTTTGTAATGACAACACGTGGCGCATTGGCATGGGATGGAAACAACCCCAAGGGGTGACCAGAATACATGACGAGCGTTTGTTCCTCGGTCATTTCACAGAGGTACTTCATGGTGAGCCGGTACTGAGCCCAATTCTGGAATACGGAGCCATTTCCACCGTAGGTGATCAATTCATGGGGGAATTGAGCCACGTCCGGGTCAAGGTTGTTTTGAATCATCAACATGATTGAGGCGGCCTGTTGGCATTGTGCAGGATATGCGCTGAGTGGATATGCCTTCATCGAATACTCTACTGGTCGGTAGCGACGCATGATGATTCGGCCATAGGAATTGAGCTCATCAAGGAATTCAACTGCCATGGCCTCGTGATGTTCTGAGGGAATGTATCTCAGGGCATTTTGAATGGCTAATAATTTTTCATCTGAGTCGAGAATTTGCCTTCGATTCGGAGCATGGTCAACCCCTTGGTCAAGACCGGGATGTGGGGGCAATCTGGACGGAATCCCCTCCTTCAAGGAGGCCTGCAATCGCATCACCTCATCGTCCATGTTTCTGCACTCGGACGGTTGTCTTTGAGGATTGTTCTCTATCTTGCCTGGAAACGGGACGAGCATAACCTCAAAAACACCCACATGGGGCACAGAGATGAGCCCCAATGTCAAAGGATGAGCCGATTGAAGTTGAAATGAAGGACATGGTTGGTGCTTCCTCAACAAAAGAGTTCAACATCGTCTTGGGTTCAACCCTCGCCATATCGCTTGTGTTCCTGTTTTTATCCGCTGTTTTTGGAGAGACTTTGGTTAACTTGATGATTGAAGACGAATCAAATGATACGCTTCGGGTAGCCGTTTGGGACCGCTACAAACTCCCCTATGAGACCGACGGCGATTTTGGTGTGGCTCTTGAAGTAGGGCCATACGAAGTCCTCCCCACCGAAAATGAATGGAATTCCACTCACTATTTTGTTGAATACACGCTCCCGCTTGAGGAAGGAGGCGCCGCACCGAACGGTTTGATCAGTCTGGCTGTATGGAGGCCGCTTGTTGAGGAAGGCGTCAAGGTACCAGTCATTGCAGAAAGTGGCCCTTATTTCCAAGAGGCAAGTGTCGAAACACCTTCGATTGAAGTCCCAGGTAGTTGGCTCGGTCAGATGTTCATCGACCAAATACTTCCGCATGGCTACGCCTTTGCCCAAATCTCTGTTTCTGGCACCGGCAGAAGCAATCACTGCATGGACTTGATGGGCAACGCCGAGCAACTTGGCAACGATGCCGCCGTCCGTTGGTTGGGTGAACAAGAATGGTCAAACGGTGCGGTGGCCTTGATTGGCAAGTCATACGATGGAAGTACGCCATGGCAGGCAGCCATGTTTGGATCCGAACACGATTATCTGAAAACCATCGTCCCAATCTCAGGATTGATTGGTGTTAAGGAACTCATGTGGAAGAACGGTTCTTCCGAAGCACGGGCTCCAATCATGCACAATGGAGTCTACGGCTCCTACGGAATCGATGGCGATGAAGAGGATTACCAAAACATCTGCCCGGATTACATCCTCGGCCCGGGAACCGGTGTGAGCGCTTACATGTTCGGCTCGGAAGTTGCAGGGACGTACTGGGAAGAGCGATATTTCCTAGACCGCGTTCTTGAAAATTACAAAGGGAGCGTTTACTTGATACAAGGCATGCATGATTGGAACGTTGACCCGCACATGGCCGTTCCAACCATCAACCGTTTGATTGACGCAGGCATTGAAGCGAGGGGGTTGTTTGGACAATGGGATCATGATTACCCTGACCGACCAGTACAACTGGATGACCGGTCTGAACTTGGTGGTCGCGGTGGTGAAGCGTTCCCAGAGATGATCCGTTTTGATTGGATGCAAGACATGCTGGAATGGTTTGATTATTACCTCAAAGACATTGGAGAACAACCCGGGCAATGGATTGAAATCCAGTCCAATCAAGGTTCATGGCGCATTGAAGATCGATATCCGGCTGCAGACACTAAATCGATGGTATTGGAACTTGGCGCCGACATGGTCAATGTTGCAGGCACCACCACGGTTCAACCTGATGCATCATCCGGGCCTGTTTGGGAGTCGGAACCACTTCCAAACGCCCTCTTCATCGCAGGATTACCCCGAGTTCACGTTGAAGTCACCACAGCCACTGTAGGGGGGCAACTCTACGCTCTCCTCGAAGATTGTGACAATCAAAGCAACTGCATTCACCTCGGTCATGCCATCATGGACCTGAGGTACCACGCAGGTGGAGACGATATTCAAACGTGGACGCCAATGGTCCAGTCGATCAATGCTAAAATGGAATTCTTTGCTATGGACGCAGAGGTCCAAGCTGGACACATCCTCCGCTTAACACTCCGCTCAACGGGAGAAGATTACCTCCCAGCAAGTACCTCATCAATTGTTTTCGTCGAAGAGGGTGCTTCTTCAACGCTCCAACTCGACACATTCAATCCGGAGAATCGTACGTATTTCACGCCGCCCGTTTGCACCCATGAACGCTGCCTTCAAACCGATTGACGGATCCCTACTGGGTCGTCTGGCTTCCACATGGAGAAGACCAATCCCGAGAGGACCATGACACTGGAAAAGAGAAGGATTCCGTTTCGAATGCCGAGGTCAGTGTTTTCCATCAGGTAGCCCGCAATGCTTGTTGATGTTGAAAAAGCGACTGAGAGAATCAGCATGTCAACCGAAAAGACACGTCCGCGTACCTCGTCCTCAACCCATTGTTGCATCATGACGGTGGATAAAACCCAATTTGCACCACTCGCACTGTGGGCGAAGATGACGAGGACCACGGTGGTCCACAGGGCATACGGGACGCTGAGGCCAACAAGGAAATAGATCATTCCAGAGATGACAATAAGATAACCAATCAGCGATGGCCAGGCTTCCTCATCGGTCAAGAAGGCCCTTGCGAGAATTGGACCTAGCCCAGTCCCAACGCCACGAGCAAAGAAGAACAAACCAAATCCAAAGGCCGCACCAAAGCTATCCACATTGGCTCCCATCAACACGAGGTAGACTCCCGCAAGGCCGCCACCGGCGATGTTCCAGGATGCCTTTGCAAATACAATTCGAAACAAAGCAGGCTGGCTTCGTATTCTATTCCAACCATATTTGATGTTGCGGAGACCTGTTGAGAACAAGGGCCCTTTCATGTTGTCATCAATGGTCTGCGGCAAGGTGAGGTTCACCAAGAACAAAGTTCCCAGCAGGAACGTGAGAGAATCCACAATAAAGGCAGCATTTGTTCCCCAAATTGAGACGACAATTCCACCGAGCATAGCGCCTATGCAAAGGGCTGTGGACCATGATGCAGCATCAAGTGCATTCGCCGTCGCCAAATCTTCCTCCGAAACCACGTTGGGTAGCGAAGCTCGCTCGGCGGTCATGTAAACACCATGGAGGACCATCATCAATCCTGAAAGGCCAATCATCCATGCAATATCGCTTGAATCATTGACTAAAAGAAAGCAAAGGGCGAAGCCAGCCTGAAGGAGGTTTGACACGACCATCAACATTTTCCGATTGTAGCGGTCGGCCATGAGGCCAATAAACGGCTGCAAAATGGCAAATCCGGCCATTCGAACGGTAAACAACAAACCAAGCAGGAATTCACTGCCCGTGTATTCCAATATGAGAAAAAAGAGGGCGATGGTGTTGAACCACTCACCTAACATCGAGATGACAGCAGCAATCCATAATCGCCGAAAATCGCGGTTCTCGCGAATCAATTGAAGGTAAGTGCGGGAGGCCATCACTCTTCCTCCAAATGGGTGTCATCCATGGAGGTGAGCGTACATACGATCCATTTTGACGTCGGCGTATTGGAGAGGTCGGCTGTGGAATGGAGAGGGACGAGGCTGTTAGCCTCTGGGAAGTAAGCAGCGAGGTTGCCGCTCGGTATCTCATAGGGTACGACAAGCCAATGGCTGGAATGACGAGTCTCGCCGTTAAAGTGGCTGGTTATGGATACGCTTTGTCGTGTTTTCCACCCCCGTTCCACCATGTCTTCGGCATTCATGAACAGGACTCTACGGTGGCCGTGAACGCCTCGGTATCGGTCATGCAAGCCATAGATGGTCGTGTTGTATTGGTCATGGCTTCGCATGGTCATCAGGACATACTGGTCAGATTGTATGGAAACATCGGGCAATTCATGTACTGTAAAATGGGCTTTCCCGGTAGGTGTGGCAAAGGATTGTGAGTCTCGTGGAGGGTTTGGTAGGGCAAATCCATGAGGTTCGCGCACTTTCGCATTATATTCTTCGAAACCATTGAGAGACCGCGCCATAAGGGATCGTATCTCATCGTAATTCTCCACCAGGTTCATCCATTGGAGTGGTTGGTTTCCAAGGGTGTCCTGGGCCATGCGGGCGACGATCCAAGGTTCACTCCGCAGCGCGCTTGAGGCAGGGGGTAATCCGCCGACTGAACGATGCACTTGTCCCATGGAATTCTCAACGCTCACGAATTGTTGACCTGAGGCCTGTTCATCTATTTCGGTACGACCCAAGCACGGCAAAATGATGGCTTCTTTCCCTGTGATGAGATGTGACCGGTTTAGTTTGGTTGACACTTGGACCGTTAATCCAATGTTTTGGAGAGCAATTGCAGTTTGGTCGGTGTCTGGTGCAGCAGAAAGGAAATTTCCACCCATGCAGAAAAACACATCGACTTTTCCATCCAGCATGGCTTGGATGGCCCTCACGACATCGTATCCGTGGTGTTGCGGCATAGGGAACCCTAGGCCTTCTTCCATGCGTTGCAAAAACGCCTTTGATGGCGCTTCCCAAATGCCAACTGTACGGTCGCCTTGTACGTTGGAATGGCCACGAACAGGGCAGAAACCTGCCCCGGGCCGGCCAACGTGTCCGTTGAGCAGAAGCAAATTCACCACTTCTTGGATGACTCCAACGCCATTTCGATGCTGTGTGAGGCCCATGGCCCAGCATGCAATGGTTGCGGACGACTGTGCCAACATGGCCCCCGCTTCCCTAATTTGGGACTCACTAAGCCCCGAATCTGAAGTGATAGAGTTCCAATCGATTGTTTCAACATGGTGAATCATCGCCTCATAGCCTTCGGTTTTTTCCTCAATAAACGACTTATCGATGGCTCCACAATCCAACTGGTGCTTGATCAATCCTTTCATCAAAGCAGCATCCCCACCGATTCTCACCGGCAAATGAATGTCTGCAAGTGTGGTTGTCTTCAGGTCCCCTTTCATGTAATCTTGTGGGTGTTTGAAACGTGTTAACCCTGCTTCCGGAAGGGGATTGATATGGATGATGCGTGAGCCTCGTTTCTTCGCATCCCTTAGCGCGGTAAGCATCCTAGGATGATTCGTCCCAGGATTCTGACCGATGACCATGATAACGTTGGCATGGTTGAAATCCTCGAGAGAAACAGTACCCTTCCCAATTCCAATTGTACTCCCAAGCCCTTTGCCACTTGATTCGTGGCACATGTTGGAACAGTCTGGCATGTTGTTGGTTCCATATGCGCGAACAAAGGCTTGGTAGAGGAACGCTGCCTCATTGCTTGTCCTACCGGATGTATAGAAGACCGCACGGTCCGGAGTTGTTGTGCTCTTCAAACGACTTGATATGCGGTCAAAGGCGTCGTCCCACGATATGCTGGTATAATGGCTTGAACCTTCTTTGAGGATAACAGGAGATGCGATTCGCCCGAAACCGTTGAGTTGGTAGTCGCTCATGTCAGCCAGTTCTTGAACCGAATGTTTAGAGAAAAATTCAGGAGTAACGTTGGCTTTCATTGCCTCATCAGCTACGGCCTTGGCGCCATTTTCGCAGAATTCAAAAGTTGTTCGGTGTTCAGGGTCAGGCCAAGCACAACCCGGGCAATCAAACCCTTGTTTTTGATTGACCATCCTCAAAGTTCTTGCTGTTTTCACAACCCCCATTTTCTTAATACCGTGCATCAAGGACGATGTTACTGCAGGAATTCCAGCGGCTTTTTTCTTGGGAGTTGATAATTTGAGCGGGACTCGGTCCTCGGGCGTTCGTGCTCGCGGCTCCTCCCTCATCACACATCCCTGTGCTGGTCGAATCCACCGCCCTTCTCAATGCTTGCGCTCAAACCGCCCATCGACTGGCCCAATCACGACAGCTTTACCATCCCTCACGAAGGAAACAAGGGTGATGTTTGCCCATCTGGCAGCATCGGCTGCAAGGCTGGAGGCTGCTCCAAAAGAAGCGATTATTGACGTCCCCATTGACGCAGCTTTCGCTACGATATCCCATCCACATCGGCCAGAAAGCAGCAGCGCTAATGGTGGTTTACTGCCATTTCTACTCCAACAACCGTAGACTTTGTCCACCGCATTGTGGCGACCGATATCCTCTCGGACAAGCAATGAGGTGCCGTCGCCAATAAACAACCCTGCGGCATGCATGCCACCGGTCTCCTTGAATCCCTCTTGATGCGTACGCATTTCGTAAAGTGCTTGGATAATCTCATCGAGGTTTACTGTTCCCTCAGGCGAATCAACCGAAGGCATTTGTTGTATCAATGAAGCGAGGTTACTTTGATCACAAGCACCACAAGATGAGGTCACGATGGAGGTTCGTTGTTCAATCTGAACAGTACGCCCGGTATGAAGGTCAGCGACCAATTCATCGTCGTCCAGGGATTGAATCACGGTGTCTTGGCTTTGATGCTCAAGCCCATACTCCGTAGCTAAATGTCCGATGACAAGATCGTCCATGTGTTCGGGGGAAGCCAGCAGTGACGAGATTTTCTCGCCGTTTACACGCAGGTGTACCAACGACTCTGTCGCTATGGATTCATTGATCATGGACCAGGCATGTGCATCATACCGGTGGACGTGAACTTTGTCGACGTTCTTCATCCCATCTCCTCACGATTAATGTCAAAGAACTCAAATTGAAGGTCCACCAATTCCGCGCTCGAAGTCGCACCAGCATACGCATCAAGCGGTTCTTGGTTAAGTTCAAAAAACCGATTTCCCCATCGGAAGGCCCCCAACACCTCTCGTGCTTGTTCATGACGACCAACAAGGTAGAGAATGGTTGCAAGCGCTTCAGCGGTTGTCAATCTACCAGGTTTCCCCCAGTTCACTGGATTCGCCGCCAGGAGAAGTGGGAGCATCCTCGGCTCGAGGCGCGTCCTCTTCATCACCGAGGCGACGGATTCCTCAATGTGTGCCCAACTGCAATCCAATCCAACCAATGCACCGTGCCGTTCGGTCAGCAAATGATGGTCTTCCGGCCCAAACACTTTACCGCACAATGGTTCGAGAATAATGCCACGTTTTGGTAGCGTGCGTATTGATTTATGCAAACGCATATCGCCACGTTTTGAAGCCAACACGGCAGTGTTTTTCTTTGGGTCGTCCTGAGCGAGCCACAAAGCGTGAACCTGAATCGGTTTCAAATCATCACATCACAAGTCATTGAGGTAGTCACCAAAGGTCATCCCTCGTGTTGGACCGGCGTTAACTTGACGCGTCTCATTTGCTGAGCGCTCCACCATCAGCGTAATTCCTAAGGTGCGCTCAAATTTTGTGATCACGGCATCTGTCGGCCGTTTACCCGATTCTGCGGCCTTAACGATGTTGACCGTTTCAGCAATTCTCTGAGCCAATTGTTGTTGACTCCAATCTCGAGTGTTGCGAGCTTGGGCAATACGGCGATGAAAGTCATCGGCTAACTCCTTGGTTGTTCGAGTCATGATGTTGTTTTTCTTCCTGCGCGGCGTTTGGGGTCGGGCGATGTTTCGTGCTCTTTGGAGGCCAGGCGCTTCGCTTTGTGGTGCAAGGTTCATTTTTGCAATGCACCGGTCGCAAGCAGCGACTTCCGTCTTCCCGGTCCGGACGCGTTTAACGGTCACTTTGACAGCACCACAGAGTTCACATTCGCCCATAATTTTCATGCCATCGTTACGCTCTTTGAACCCTTTGGAACGGCAGGTGTTATGGATTACAAGGCAATTTCTTAAGAAGCCTCGCCAATTAGGTAAATCGATTACCATGGGCACTGATGTGGAGAGAACCGATGGCAATCTGCCAAACTCGGCGGAAGAAGACCTACGCAACCTCGAAGAATCCTACGCAGAACTTCGTGATGAAACGCAACAACTCATCAACGAACGTACTACGCTTGAAGCCGAAATGAGGACACTTCGCAAAAGGATTGAACGACTGGATGAAAACGTCAACCTGCTGAAGATGCCCCCCCTTATCGTTGGCCACATCCAGGATGTACTGGACCACGAGCGCGCCATCGTGCGCTCATCCAACGGAACCGTGTTCCAAGTATCTCTGAACCAACGACTGGATCCAGAATTGCTGAAGCCCGGGACACGCGTCGCCCTCAATCAAGACAGTCTTTCCGTGGTTGAGTTGTTGACCGAAGCATGGGACCCAATGGTCAGCGGTGCGGAAATGGTCGAGAAGCCTGACATCAGCTACGAAGACGTGGCCGGACTCGAGGAACAGGTCGAATCGGTCCGTGAAGCCATTGAGCTCCCGCTGGTGAAGCCAGAGTTGTTTGAGAAAGTCGGAATTGTCCCTCCCAAAGGCGTTCTTCTCGTCGGACCACCCGGTTGTGGCAAAACGCTTCTGGCCAAGGCTGTCGCCAATCAGACCAATGCCACATTCATTCGTATGGTTGGAAGCGAATTGGCGCAAAAGTACATCGGAGAGGGCGGGCGAATGGTTCGCGAGTTGTTTTCTCTAGCAAAGGAGAAAGCCCCAAGTGTGATCTTCCTCGATGAAATTGACGCCATTGGAGCGAAGCGTCTTGACGGCTCTACGAGCGGAGACCGTGAAGTGCAACGCACATTGATGCAGTTGCTGGCAGAGTTGGATGGATTTGATGCACTAAAGGATGTCAAAATCATTGCTGCCACCAACCGACCTGACATCTTGGACGATGCGTTATTGCGTCCCGGTCGCTTTGACCGTGTGATCGAAATTCCGATCCCAGATGATGCTTCGAGAAAGGCGATTCTTGGTGTTCACCTCACAGGGATGAACACGAAGAAAATTTCCATTGGCCGTTTAGTTGAACGAACCACCGGGTATTCAGGTGCTGAACTCAAAGCTACGTGTGTAGAAGCCGGAATGGTAGCCATCCGCGATGGACGTTCTGCCGTCACTCAGCAAGACCTGATGGATGCCATCTCCCGGTTGGACAAA
>Ga0181422_1000359_pt1 | contig 14797 bp, 23 predicted proteins | sample 45SPOviralmetaG_FD_130147 | JGI IMG/M metagenome (GOLD analysis project Ga0181422, IMG submission 130147) | Marine viral communities from the oligotrophic San Pedro Time Series (SPOT) site, San Pedro Channel, CA, USA - 45 SPOT_SRF_2013-07-18 | ecosystem: Environmental > Aquatic > Marine > Strait...
AACAGTTAATAAAGCCGGTAATTATACAAAGCCTACAAAGCGTAAGGCTATATTTAATCGTATAAAAGCCCAAGCATCACACGGAACAGGAGCAGGCAAATGGTCTGCACGAAAAGCACAAGCATTAGCAAAAGCCTATAAAAAAGCAGGCGGAGGATATACATCATAATGACACTAAAAGGTAACCAAAATAAATTAGACGCAAATAACGATAATGTAATTAATAAAAAAGATTTTGAAATATTAAGAAAAAAGAAAATTAAGAAAAAAGTAAAAAAGAAAATAAAATGAGTGATCAATGTCCAGTTTGTGGTTGCAATTTAAATGATTGTATATGTGATGATGGCTGTGATAGCTGTGGTGCATAGTGGCAGATATCATTATAAAAAATACTAAGAATAATAAAATACCCAATTGGGTTAAAAGGTCATTAAATCCTGCGTCACCTATGACTAAAGATAATGAAACTGTAAAGCTAATTAGCTATGATAACAAAGTAGCACCAACAATAGTCAGAATAGGAACTAGAGGTAAAGGAAAGTTTTTAAAATTGACTAGTGAGCAAGCTATAAAAAGAGCAAATAAAAATAATACTTTTTTAGAATTTAATACTAACAAACAAGCAGAAAACTTTGCTAAGACTTTTTCTAATATTATACCTAGTACTTATAAAGGCAAGCCAAGAAGGACTAGCAAGTAATGGCTGATCCTAAATTAGGAACAGGCAAGAAACCAAAAGGTTCAGGTAGAAGATTATATACAGATGAAAATCCTAAAGATACTGTCAGTATTAAATTTGCAACAGTACAGGATGCAAAGGATACAATCGCAAAAGTTATGCGTATTAACAAACCTTATGCTAGAAAAATTCAAATACTAACTGTATTAGAACAACGAGCAAAGGTATCAGGAAAAATGGAGCAAGCACGTTTAGCAAAAGCAGCTAAAGCAAAATTAAAAAAACAGCATGACACTAGCAAAATCACAAAGAAGTCTTAAACAATGGGGGAAACAAAAATGGCAAACGAAGTCTGGGAAACCATCTTCAAAGACAGGGGAAAGGTATCTACCAAAGAAAGCGATAGAGAGCCTGACATCTGCGGAATATGCGGCAACGACAAAAGCCAAGCGCAAAGGGACGAAGAAGGGAAAACAATTTGTGAAGCAGCCGAAGAGAATTGCCCAGAAAGTAAAATCATATAGGAAGGTAACATAATGGGAAAAGGCGTAAAACATTTTTTTAAGAATGGTACTGAATACAAAGGACCAATGCACAAAATGCCTAATGGTTCTATGCATAGTGGTAAATCACATAGTGCAAAAAGTAAGCCAGTAGTTCATTTTAAAGATTTATCAGATACAGCTAAGAAAAAAGCTAAGGGTTAATGGTAGCTAAGAAATACCAAAATCCTAAAGGAGGATTGAATGCAGCAGGTAGAGCGCATTTTAAAAGAACTGAAGGTTCTAATTTAAAAGCACCTGTTAAAGAAACTCCTAAAAAAGACTCTGCAGCATTTAGAAGAAAAGTCAGTTTTGCCTGTAGGTTTGCAGGAATGAAAGGACCAATGAAAGACGATAAAGGTCGCCCAACTAGAAAGGCTCTAGCACTTAGAGCATGGGGATTTAGAAGTGAAGAATCAGCGAGCAACTTTTGCCAAAGAAACAAAAAAAGTTAGAACCTACTGCTGAGATACTAACATATAAATTAATTATGTTTATACACAGAATAATAAGGAAAATAAAATGCCACTTTATGAATACGAAAATTTAAAAACTGGAGAAAGATTTCAAAAGACACTACCAATGGCTAGAAGAAAAGAGCCATGTACAGCGCCTTATATAAAACTAGCTATTGTAGCACCAAGTGTTCTTACTATATCTGATAGTAAAGGCAATGAAGATAAGATAAGAGAAGACTTACATACTAAAGCACAAGTAGCTAAAAAAGAAAAACAAGTATTAGAATCTGATACTAATTATAAAACAATTAAAAAAGAACTTAAAAAAACATATGGAACTAGTAAAAAAAGAACAAAAAAAGCTAACTGAGCAACAGGAGCAATTTCTAGAAGCTTTATTTAATGAAGCCCAAGGAGATCCAAAGAAAGCAGGAGATATCGTAGGATATGCTCCGGGCTATTATTTGAAAGTTGTTAAGTCATTAAAAGAACAAATTCTAGAAAGATCAGAATATTCTTTAGCTATGCACTCTGCAAAAGCAGTCAAAGGTTTAGTAGATGCTCTAGATGAAGATGGTAAAACTCCTGGAGTAAATATTAGAATGGAAGCTGCTAAACAAATACTAGATCGTGTAGGAATTGTTAAAAGAGATAAATTAGATGTTACTGCACAAGTAGCACATGGTATATTTATACTACCACCTAAAGATGGAATTACAAAAACGGAAAGCTAGGACTATTCCTTTTGGATATAAGCTAGCTGATGATACAGATTATATTGAGCCTATTCAAGAAGAGTTGGATGCTTTAGATGAAGCTAAAGATTTTTTAAATAATTGTTCATATAGAGAGGTTGCAAGTTGGCTATCAAGGAAAACAGGAAGAAGTATATCACATACAGGATTAAGGAAAATAATAAACACTAGATGGCAGACATTGAACCTCCAAAACCTAAATCACACCTCGGAAGAAAACGAGGAGTAGTTCAGGAAAAAAAGTTTTTTAGTAAAGAAGTAAAAGCAAAACAAGCAGCTAAAAGAACTATTAAGGCACAGGACCTTAAAATAAGGAAAGCACATGATGCAATACAAAATGCAAAAAAGCGAAAAGAAAAGATCTTCAAAGCCAATGATGCTTTGCAAGGCTCTTCTGCTTCTGTCATGGTTGAGGATGAAGTACAGTCTTTATCTCCTAACGTTAAAGATTATGTTGAAGATAACATTATATTTAAGCCCAATGACGGACCACAAACACAGTTTCTAGCCGCACCAGAAAGAGAAGTATTCTATGGTGGAGCAAGAGGTGGTGGCAAATCGTATGCCATGCTTATTGATCCATTAAGATACTGTCATAAAGAACATCATAGATGTCTACTACTTAGAAAATCTATGCCTGAGTTAAGAGATATGATTAATAACTCTCAAAGATTATATCCTAAAGCTTATCCAGGTGCTAAATGGAGAGAGCAAGAAAAGGAATGGAGATTCCCTTCAGGTGCTAGAATAGAATTTGGTTATGCAGAAAACTTAACTGACGTGCTTCGTTATCAAGGTCAGTCCTATACATGGATTGGAATAGATGAACTACCTCAGTATCCAACACCAGAGATATACAACTTTTTAAGATCCTCGCTCAGAAGTGTAGACCCCAATATTCCGGTTTATATGCGTGCTACAGGCAATCCTGGCAACGTTGGGTCACAATGGGTCAAAGAAATGTTTGTAGACCCTGCAGAGCCTAATACGGCTTTTGAAGTGGGTATAGATACTATAGTAGGTAGAAAGTCTATATCAAGAAGATTTATACCGGCTAAACTACAAGATAACCCCTATCTTATGCAAACAGATGATTATCTTATTATGCTATCATCTTTGCCTGAAGTACAAAGAAAACAATTTTTAGAAGGAGATTGGGGAGCGTTTGAAAATTCATCGTTTCCAGATTTTAGCATAGCTACACATGTTACAACACCTTTTGACATTCCTAATAATTGGCTAAGGTTTAGAACTTGTGACTGGGGATACTCTAGTCCTGCATGTGTTCTTTGGATAGCTGTAGATTTTGATAATAACTTTTGGGTATATAGAGAATTATATACTAAACGAGTTACTGCTGATATATTTGCTAGACAAGTTTTAGAAATGGAACATGGTGAATATATTAAATACGGAGTTCTTGACTCATCAACTTGGTCAAAAAGGGGAGATGTTGGTCCTAGTATTGCAGAGACTATGATTAGAGAAGGATGTAAATGGAGACCATCAGACAGATCTCCAAAAAGTAGAGTAGCAGGAAAACTAGAACTACACAAAAGATTAGCAGTAGATTCTGGTACAGGGCAACCAAGTTTAAAAATATTCCCTAATTGTGCTAATTTAATTAGAACTTTACCTATGCTTCCTGTAGATAAAAGTAATCCAGAAGATGTAAACACTCATGCTGAAGATCATGCTTATGACGCATTAAGATATGGTGTAATGAGTAGAGCAATACATCCTCATAGTTATGAAGCTAATAGATTTACAGAAGAAAAAACATTTACTCCTTCTGATAGGATTTTTGGATATTGAACTATATAGTAGTATTAACTATTCTATTTCAATTAGATAATGCTATACAGACTTATAGTCTGGGGGGCGTAGAATTTAAAGATATACAATCTTGTAATAGTTTTATTAATGAGAAAAAACAATTTTTAGAAGGGACTGTAAAATTACAATTTAATCAAAATACACAAGTAAAAGATTATGCTATAGAATGTATGACATACATAGAGTATGATAAGTATATAGATTCTTTATTAAAAATATGAAATTACCAAAGTTTGTAACAGTTGGACCTTTTACAGTAGAATTAATTTGTGTTCCTCATGAATTAATGTACGAAGTGTCAGAAGCACAAGGAACATTTGTAGTTAAACCACCTTATAAAATATATCTTGATAAAGAGATGATTCAAAAAGGCGGACCAGATGCAGTTAATGTAGTGATACATGAATTGTTACATGTAGGTTACTATCAGTATAACCTAAAAGAAAAAGAAGAAGAAACAATAGTAAATTCTTTCGGAAACTTTTTAACAGAAGTTTTATGCCATTCTGAAGTAAAAGATTGGATAAGACATAATACAAAAAAATTTGCAGTAAAATGCGAATAGACTAAAAGGAGGAATAAAATGCCACAACCAGTATTAACTAAATACAAACAAGGAGATCTTCCAGAAGATTATCCAAAAAAAGTAGATAAGATGAAAGATTTAAATCTTAAAGAATTAGATCCAAATATATCTACTCAATCATTCCCTAGTAAAAGGGTAAATCAAGTAGAAGAGTCATTTTTTAAAATGGCTGATGAAAGAGACTATTAGGAGAAAACATGGACATACTAAAAAAATATAAGCATGGCGAATTAGGTGCAGATCAACCTTTAAAAAAAGAAAAGTTAGATTCAAAACTTATGCCAAAATATAAGCATGGTGAACTATCAGCAGATCAAGGTAAAAGACCTAATGATAAGCTAGAGTCCTTTGCAAAAGAAAAGTATACTCACGGATCACACAATAAATAGATGGCTTTAAAAAAACCTGCAGACATACTAGCCCTAGGCGAAGAAGAGGATTTAACTCCTGATTTTGATGTTTCAAATCTTGCAGGTTTAATTAAGAGCAAGTTTATTGATGCAGAAACTGCTCGTCAATTTGATGAGCAAAGATGGTTAAGAGCATATCGTAACTATAGAGGTGTCTATGGTAATGAAATGGCTTTTACAGAAAGTGAGAAATCAAAAGTTTTTGTAAAGATAACAAAGACAAAAGTATTAGCGGCTTATGGTCAGCTAATAGAAGTTCTATTTTCTAGTGGTAAATTTCCAGTAGGAGTAGAGCCTACTGCTGTTCCAGAAGGTATAGCAGAATACGCTAACATATCTAAGTATCAAGAACAAGATAAAAAAGAAGAGCCTAAAAGTCCTTATGGTTTTCCTGGTGACGGTAATGAACTAAAGCCCGGAGCAACAACTATTAATGATGTTTTAGGAGGCTTAGATGAAAGTCTTGGTGCAGCAGGATTTGTAGAAGGTCCTGCAACAGATGGTCAGAAAGAACCACAAATTAGTCCTGCAGAAATGGCAGCAGCTAATATGGAAAAAACAATTCATGATCAACTAGATGAATCTAGTGCTGTTGGTGTGTTAAGAAATGTATTATTTGAATCTGCACTACTTGGAACAGGAATACTAAAGGGTCCTTTTAGCTATGAAGAAGCAACTCATAATTGGGTTAAGAATCCTGAAACAGGAAAAAATGAATACTTTCCTAAAACAAAACTTGTTCCGAAAATAGAAGCAGTCTCTTGTTGGGATTTCTATCCAGACCCTGACGCAACAACAATAGAAGATGCTGACTATGTTATTCAAAGACATGTCTATACTCGTGCACAAGTAAGAGACTTAATGAATAGACCATTCTTTAGAAAAGAAGCTATTAAAGATTCTTTAGCAATGGGTCCTAGCTATGAGTCTAGAGGATATGAAGCTTCTTTACAAGACAGAGAATCTACTGATGATTTAAATAAAAACAGATATGAAATTTTAGAATTTTGGGGAATACTTGATACAGAACTTGCTAGAGAAGCAGGTTTAGAATTAGATGATGATATTGACGAATTAGATGAAATACAAGTTAACTGTTGGGTATGTAACGGAGAAGTAATACGATTAGTATTAAATCCATTTACTCCAACAAGATTACCTTATTTAGTATGCCCTTATGAAATAAACCCTTATCAATTTTTTGGAGTGGGTATTCCAGAAAACATGGATGATTCTCAAACTATAATGAATGGTCATGCTAGAATGGCTATTGATAACTTAGCATTAGCAGGTAATCTAGTATTTGATATTGATGAAACATTACTAGTACCGGGTCAAGATATGAAAGTCTTTCCGGGTAAAATATTTAGAAGACAAAGCGGTATGCCCGGACAAGCTATTCATGGTGTAAAATTTCCTAACACATCACAAGAAAATTTAATGATGTTTGATAAATTCAGACAGTTAGCAGATGAGTCTACAGGTATTCCATCATACTCTCATGGAACTACTGGAGTTCAAAGCACGACAAGAACTGCAGCAGGTATGTCTATGTTGATGGGTGCAGCAGCACTTAGCATAAAAACAGTTATAAAAAACGTTGATGATTTTTTATTAAGACCTTTAGGAGAAACTTTATTTGCATGGAATATGCAGTTTAATGAAGACTCTCCAGAAATAAAGGGAGATTTAAATATAAAAGCAAGAGGCACTTCTTCTCTAATGCAGAAAGAAGTTCGTTCACAGAGATTGATGACATTCTTACAAGTTGCATCAAATCAAAATCTGGCTCCATTTGTTAGATGGCATTCTATATTATCAGAGATTGCAAAATCTTTAGATATAGAACCTGAAAAATTAATTAATGATCCAGAGAGAGCAGCAATCTTTGCTAAGATAATGGGGATGGCAAATGGAAACACACAAAATGAAAGCAATAGTCAGCAGTCCGCAATGGCTTCTGGTGGAGGAGCTCCTACAGGAGCGAATCCAAACGACATTACAGGCGTTGGCGGTGGCAACATCGGAGTTGGAGGTGTACCGACTCCAGGGGAAGGTGGCTTCGCTTCAGGAGATACTGAAAATGAGGGTTCAGCTTAAAAGTAAATGAGTACATATACAGGAAGTAATCAACAATTACAATATGATGCTACTACAGGCACATGGTCATTAGCTAATGTAGCACAAAATTTTATAGACACAAGTACGTTTAGTACAGCAGATCCTAAGTTTGAATATGCTACTGCAGATGATAGTGATGATGATCCTACTATAGACCCATGTCCTTTAGGTTACATATTAGTAAAAGACTCTAGTGGAAATGAAAAATGTGAAGTAGATCCTAACTATGTACCCACATCACAAGTTTCAAGTAGCGGAGGAGGAGGCGGAGGTCAGCCTACACCTACTCCTAGACAACAAAGTGACTATGATTTAGGCAGAGAAGCTTTAGAGTCTTTTTCAGCACTAAAAGATAAAATAGATTTTGAGTCATATGATCCTAAAACTAAAACAGTAGGGCTAAAAGAACCAGAAAATAAAAATATAGTAGAATCTCTTATTACATTATTTTCTCCAGGGACAACAATTATGAACGCTGTATTTGATGCTAAAGATAAATCAGATTTAGGTGCAATTCAATTTGGTGGAGTTAAAGCTTATAGTGAAAATGAAGAAGGTGAAGGTGTTATAAATTTAGAAGTACTATATAATTTTACACAAACTAAAGTATTAAATCCAAATGTTTTTGAAGGTACTTTACTTGCAGGAACTCCTTCATACGAAGGTACTGATGATACTGACGGATTATACAAAACATTCTTTACTAGTTTTGAAATTCCAAAAGAACAAAGAAAATTATTTGGTGCTTCAAGCATAGAAGATATATATGCAGCTACTGAAAAAGCTAGAAAAGCCACTGGTATGTTTCCTAAATCATCTGATGAAGGATACGAAGGACCAAGATCTGATATAAAATATACAACTTCAGGTCCTGATAATAGCAGCGATAATCCTCCTGTTAAAGATCCTTCAAGACCAGAAGGAACTACAGAACCAGGTTCAGGATATCAAGCAGGGTCATCTGCACCTACAAGACCAAAAGGAACTACACAACCAGGCTCGGGATATCAAGCAGGTTCTTCTACGCCTTCTAGACCTACAAAGCCAGGCTCAGGATACACACCAGGTTCTTCTAGACCTTCTAGACCTACACAACCTGGTTCGGGCTACACACCAGGTTCTAATACACCAACAGGAATAAATAGACCCGGAAGGGATTAATTAAGGAGAACAATATGGCAGAAGGAATGATGAATAACCCAATGGCAACACCAGAAGGTGCGCCTATGGACCAAGGGGCAGGAGGAATGCCTCAACAAGCAGTATCTATGGAAGATGCTGTACTAGATATGCATCTTACACAAGATGTTAAATCAGCACTACAAGGAAAAGGTATTGACATATCTGCAGTAGCAGATAGAGGACCTAAAGAACCTGTAGTAGTTTTACCAGTTTCGGTTATCGTAGCTAAATATGGCGGAGCGCCAGAAGAAGCTATGAAAAACTTTGTGCAAGATATGACACAAGGTGTAAATAACCAACAAGCTTCTGCAGGACCAGAAATGGCTGCAGCAGAAACTCCTGGACCAAAAGGTCTAGGGGCACCACAACAACCGATGGACAGGCGACCTATGACTGCTTAGTCATAGCACCAACCCAATCACAGCACGGGCGACCTGCCCTTCCACAGCACCCAAAGGAGACTAGATGGAAGATACTACAAACAACGAGATCCAAGAGGATCAAACTACAGAGGCTCTTCTCGAGCCTACACCTTATCAAAATAAATATAAAAAAGAATTATTAGATGAGGAAGCAGACGCAACAGCCACCGTTTCAGAGGACACTTCAGATCAAGAAGCCACTCCAGATGAAGAACGCCCTGTCGATGCTGAAGAGAAAGTGTTTAAGAAACGTTATGACGATCTTAAACGACATTACGATTCTACTGTAAATAAGCATAAAGATGAAGTAAGTTCACTTAAAACACAACTAGACGACCACGCTGATAAGATACAACTACCCAAGTCTAAAGAAGAAATAGAAGCTTGGAGATCTAAATATCCTGATGTCTATGATGTTATAGAAACTATAGCATACACTAAGGCAGATGAAAAGTCTAAGAAAATGGAAGCTAATCTTAAAGACCTTGAAACCGAACAGGTAAAAGTTAAGAAAGAAAAAGCAGAAATAGAATTGGCTAAAATTCATCCTGACTACAATGATCTTAGAAAAAACGAAAGTTTTCATAAGTGGGTTGAAGAACAGGATTCACAGATAAAGAGTTGGTTGTATGACAATGATACTAATGCAAAATTAGCTGCTCGTGCTATTGATCTATATAAAGTAGATAGCGGCACAAGTAAGAAAAAAGCTGATAATACATTAGAGGCATCAAAGTCAGTAACATCAACAAGTAAGAAAGAAGTGGATGTAAGTAACAAAAAAATCTGGAAGCTTAGTGAAATTAGCAAAATGAAACCTAATCAATTTACAAAATTTGAAAAGGAAATTGATCTTGCTAGAAAAGAAGGTAGAATTGTTAATGGCTAATCTTTAACAATCTTATAGGAGGATTAATTAATGGCAATATCAAAGGCGGCAGGTTATACAAACCTACCATCAGGTAATTTCTTACCTGCAATATATAGTCAGAAAGTCCAAAAGTTCTTTAGAACTGCATCAGTAGTAGAAGATATTACTAATACTGATTATGCAGGCGAGATCGAAGCCTACGGAGATACTGTTAACATTATAAAAGAACCAACCGTTAGTGTAAGTTCATACACAAGAGGTGGACAAATCAACATCCAAAATTTGGCTGATGATCAAATCCAACTTACTGTGGACCAAGCTAATGCGTTTGCTTTTAAAGTTGACGATATCGAAGAAAGGCAATCTCATGTGAACTTTGAGGCTCTGGCTACATCTTCAGGAGCATACGCTCTTAAAGACTCATACGATGAAAACGTAATCGCAGCAATGGTATCTGGTGCAGGTACAACTATTGGCTCTGACGGTTCAGGTACAGACACAGGCTTCGGCTCATCTGAAACTGATCCCTTAGAAATAATGGCTAATGCATCCAAGAGACTAAATGGTGCAGACGTTCCATTCGAAAGCAGATGGTTTTTGGCAAGTCCAGAATTCTATGAAGCTCTAGCGAGCTCATCATCTAAATTATTAGATGCATCTGTAACAGGCGATTCTGCTTCCCCTCTACGAAATGGTAGAGTAATGGACGGTATCATTCAAGGCTTCAAATGTTATATGACTAATAACTTTGCAGCTTCATCAACATCCAATTACCATAAAGTATTGTTTGGTCACATGTCATCTACTGCTACTGCTAATGCAATTGCAAAAACAGAAGTAATTAGAGACCCTGACTCATTCGGTGATATAGTAAGAGGATTGCATGTGTTTGGCAGAAAAGTACTTCGTTCAGAAGCACTTATGGTTAGACATTTGTTAATTGACTAATAGGAGGACAATACATGGCAACATATGACGTAACAGGAGTAGGTGTCGCAGGCACCAGACCCTCAAGACGAAACCCAGGTGTTAGAGTTCCTTACTTAGTTGAGAATACTATTGACATCTCTCAAGTTAACGCAGGCTCAGGTACAGCAACAAATGACGTGCTACAAGTACTTGATATCCCTGCTGAGACTCTAATCCTACACGCAGGAGTTGAGATCTTAACACAATTATCTAACTCTGTAACTTTAGATTTAGGTATTACTGGTGGTGATGTGGATACATTCGTTGACGGGGATGCAAAAGAAGTTGGTTATTCTGTTCTTACAGCAACAGCTAGACCAGTAATTGCAAGTGCTGATACATTAGATTTATTAATGTTAAGTGCTGCATCATCTGCAGGAAAGCTACGTGTTTTCGCTATACTATGTGACGTAAGTGGTATAGATGAGACAGATAGACAAACTGCAACTCAACACGATACTGACATATCATAACATTGATATAATATTGAGGGGTCTTTATAGACCCCTCTATAATACACAAAGGATATAAATGGCAACATACGATCTTAGAAAAAAACAAGCAAGTTCTACAGGGCAAAGAACAATTAATATGCACCAAACAAATACTGTAGAAAGTAGATTACAAAATCTAGAAAGTAAAATGGATAAAATTTTAAAAGCATTAGAAAATAAAAACCAGGAGAAATAGTTTTAATAAATGACAACATATCTAGCAATAACAAATAAAGTTTTAAACGAATTAAATGAGGTAGAACTTACTTCATCTACATTTACTAGTAGTAGAGGTATTCAAACTTCTGTAAAAAATTTTATTAACAGAGCATTGCATGATGTGTATAATGAATTAGAAGAATTACCAAGCTTACATAAAGAAACATTTCAAGACACTAACGCAGGTCAAAGAGAGTATGAGTTACCTACTACAGATTCTCCACAAACAGGAGATGTGCAATGGAGAAAAATAGATTGGGATACTCTATATATTAAACCTAAAGAGTTAGTTACTAATGGGGAATTTACTTCTAATATAACTAGTTGGACTACTATAGCAGGATCTGGAAGTGCAGCATATAATAGTGGTGGTAATGGAAGATTAAGACTTAATGATTATGCAGCATATCAAGCAATTAACACAAGAGTTAATACGGAATATAGATTACAGATAAAAGTATTTGATTCTAATAGTGTAGGTCAAGCTTTAAAAGTACAAGTAGGCACTGCTGCAGAAGGCACACAAAATTTAAATACAACACTAACAGTAACAGACTTTGGAGAGGGAGCAGTATTAGATACAGTCTTTACAGCTACCGCTCAAATAAGTTATATAACAGTTAACAATACAACTACATCAACTAATTTAGATGTAGACTATATAAGAATATCAAGAAACTCTAATCCAAAAAGATTAAGATATATTTCTTATGATGATTACATTAGACAATATTCTCAAAAAGATAAATCAAACACTAGTTCTGCACAATCAGAACCTAGATATGTTTATAAAACACAAAGTGGAAAACTAGGATTATCTCCTGTTCCTGATAGAAGTGATTACTCTGTAGTTTATGAGTATTTTAAAGAGCACACAGAATTATCTGCTCATGGCGATACACCAGATTTAGATGATAGATATGCAGATTTACTAATATCAAGATCAAAATACTATGCCTATCAACTAAGGTCAGATCCTGAGCATGCAATGATTGCTGCAAAAGAGTACAAAGAAGGTTTAAAAAGATTAAGAACAGATTTAGTATCTAAGCAAGAATATATGAGAGATGAAAGAGTTAATATAAGATACTATGGCAAAGGTGTCATGAGTGCCTAATACATCTCAATTAGCACCTACAGTTGTAAGTTGTTTTGGAGGTTTAGTATTAAATAAAGACGTATTTTCTATGAGACCCGGAGAAGCCCTTTCTCTACAGAATATGGAGCCAGACATTGCAGGAGGCTATAAAAAAATATCAGGCACTGCAAAGTATAATACTACAATAGTTCCTCAAGTATCTGCTTCTACAGAAAGATTAAATATGGTAGCTATATTTAATAACTTAGTTATAGCAGCTAGAGGGGGGACAGTATACACAGGAGACACTTCTGGCAGTTGGACATCAAGGGCTACAAGTAAGGGAACTACACATACATATGATTTTGATAAATTTAACTTTAACGGCACAGAAAAAATAATTATTGCTACTGGCGCTTCTGCTGCTTTTACACTTGACACTTCGTATTCAGAAGATATAATAAATGCTACAGGCGGTGGAACTGCACCTACAAATCCTAAGTTTGTAAAGTCATTTGCTAATCATATGTTTTATGCAGGTATGTCAAATGCTATATCTACTGTACAATTTTCTGGTCCTTTTACTGAAGATGATTTTGATACAGGTGGAGGCAGTATTGTAGTAGGCGCTACTATAACAGGTTTAAAAGTTTTCCGTGATACTTTATTTATATTTTGTGAAGATAGTATATATAAGTTAGTAGGAACAAGTTCAAGTGATTTTGCATTACAGGAAGTTGCAAAAGATGTGGGTACTATATCTCATCATTCTATTCAAGAACTTGGTGGCGATTTACTATTTTTATCTAAAGATGGTTTTAGAACTGTTGCAGGTACAGAAAGAATTGGTGACGTTGAATTAGGAACTGTATCTAAGCAGATACAAAAACGTATTACAGATATTGGCTATGATAATGTTACAGCAATTGTTATAGGAGATAAATCTCAATATAGATTATTTTATCCCCCGGATGATGCTATTGAAACAACTTGTAAAGGTATAATTGCAGTATTAAAAGCAAACCCTGAAACAGGAACATTAGGATTTGAATACGCAGATCTAAAAGGAATTAAGCCTGCTTGCTGTGATTCAGATTTAATAAGTAATGTAGAGACAACAATTTATGGAGGCTATGATGGCTATGTTTATAATATGGAATCAGGCAATGTATTTACATATGGTTCTACAACAGCAAATATTTCATCATTTTATAGATCTCCAGATTTAGCATTAGGAGATCCTGGAATACGAAAAAATATGCAAAGAGTGTTACTAAACTATGAGGCTAATGACACTATTGATGCAGACACTCAAACATTTCAATTACGCTATAATTTTGAAGATACAAGCACACCTCAACCTACAGCTTATGCACTAAGAGAAGGAGGAGGTCAAAATTTTTACGGAAGTGGAAATTATGGAACAGCTATTTACGCAGCAGAATCTGGTATACCTTTGGCAAGACACTCAGTTGAAGGCTCAGGATTTGTTGTAGCATTAAAATTAAACGACTCAAGTAATAAATCACCTATATCTTTAAAAGGATATGAATTAGAATATGTCAACGGAGGAAGACGATAAATGGGAGCAACATACACAAGACAAAGTAGCGGAGCAATAGTAGATGGAACTACTATAGAAGCCGCTCACTTTAACAATGAGTTTGATCAGTTATTAGCAGCTTTTCAAGCTAGTAGTGGGCATACCCATGATGGTACTGCTAATGAAGGCGGACCAATAACAAAATTACTAGGCACAGCAATTACTATTGGTGATGCTACTGCAGGTACAGATATTTCTGTCACCTTTGATGGTGAATCAAATGATGGTGTTTTAAAATGGATGGAAGATGAAGATTACTTTGAGTTTTCAGATGACATACTTGTAGCTAGTACAGAAAAATTACAGTTTAGAGATACTGCAATATATATTAATTCATCAGCAGATGGACAATTAGATTTAGTAGCAGACACAGAAATACAGATGGCAGCTACTACAGTTGATATTAATGGTAATGTAGATGTATCAGGAACACTTACAGTTGCAGGAGCAGTAGATTTTGGAGATGCAGCTTTATCAAATGTAGGAGCAGTACAATTAGATTCTATTGCAGGTGATGGTGATACGGACACATCTATTACATTTAGTGGTCTCTTTCTTCCAGATCGGAAGAG